>Ga0209390_10002549_pt1 | contig 31609 bp, 27 predicted proteins | sample BON01_FD_187212 | JGI IMG/M metagenome (GOLD analysis project Ga0209390, IMG submission 187212) | Freshwater microbial communities from Lake Bonney liftoff mats and glacier meltwater in Antarctica - BON-01 (SPAdes) (version 2) | ecosystem: Environmental > Aquatic > Freshwater > Ice > Glacier...
TTAATATCTTTGGTATGTAGCATTTTTAGCGTATTGGAATTACGCCTTTAAGATACTGAAATTTAGCGACTTAAAGGAATAAAAATGCTACTTTTTTTATTCTTTTTCTCTTTGTTTTCAAGGGGTATTGACCTGCGAAACTTGAGTCATTATATTCAAAAACATCTTTACTTACACTACCAATAAATTGGTATGAAGTTGTACCTCCCAATTCTTTTCTGTAAATATTAATTTTTTCTATTAAATTTTGATTTGCACCAAATTCCCATTTAATGTTTACTCTATCACTATAATATCCTTTAGAAACCTCAAAACCATCGACTACAAAAGTTGGAGCAATGTATAAAATGCCATAAGGAAAACCTATATGTACTTTGCTATTTAAAGGGGTAGACTGCAAAATTTGATCAGGTTGCAAGGTTGCATTTACCACACCACCACTTGCTAATTCCGTCATAATTAGTCTTCCAGTTTCCCATGAAACCGCGGCCGAAGGAATTGTAATGGCTGCGTCTTCTCCTGTTATTTCAAAAAGACCCCCGCTATTATTCCTAATAATTACAGCAATTGCCCCTGCATTTTGAGCATTTTTTATTTTATCTACAAAAGAACAATTGCCTTTAAATATAATAGCAATTTTTCCGTTCAAAGCAGCTGCATTTGTAAAAACAGTACAACCATCAGATGTTGGAGCTTCACTATCTATTGCTATCACAATATCTCCTGTAATAGAACGGTTTAAAGCGCCCCCAAAAGATGTAGTAATAGTATATGGATATTCTGCTGCAATTGATCCAGGACTATTGATTTTTAAACTACCTGCTTTAATATATGGAATTCCTAAATTAGCCCCAATAAAAGGACTTCCTATTTGCACCTGCATGTGTAAACCCGTTCCACTAGGGTTTTGCTTATAATCTACAGCAGCATTACCAACAAAAAGTTGGTGCTGGCTCTGTTGTGCTTTGGCAAAATAACTTACCAAACACAAACATAAAATATGTAGTGTTTTTTTCATCATTTTTAGATTTTAAATTCTACAGTTTAATGATATAATTTACACCATAACTATTAGGTCTTGTTTCTGTACCTGCTCCAGAAGTAACTGTTACAGTATGTGAGTGATTACCTGCATCTTTCATTGGTTCTGCCTCAAGGAGGTTAGGCCATGAAGCTTGTCGTGTATTATCAACTGCATAATTTCCATCTACCTTCAGAAGCCTGTCATAAACACCATTTGAATGATTATGATTTCCTGTTGTATTTGTAATACCAGAACTAGTGTGAGTTGCAATAGCTTGTGATTGATATGCCTTCAAGAATATATTTTGTGTAGAAGTATATGCACCATCAGAACCTACGCCTTTTAAAAAAATACCTTGAAGATTTGGTGTATTATCACCTACCAAAGCTATTAATGCTGCAGAGCCTGTTATTGAAGTTAAACTTTTCCCATCACAAAGCACCCAACCTTCGGGAGCTGTAGCACCTATATACGGCATAATAGCACCTGTTGGCACGCCATTATCTGCATTGGTTGCATTGGTTGCATTGGTTGCCAATGCTGCTTTTTTAGCAAAAAATGCATAAGGCGTGTATTGAAAAGTTTGGTTATAAACTTCTATGGTATTTCCTTCATAGACTACCAAAACTTTCATTTTTAAATTTGTTATTGAAAAATCTACATTGTTAAATGCACTGGTAGTTGGGTTTCCTGTGCTTACGATGTGAGAAAAAACACCAAAATTATCTGTTTTAATAGCCTGTGTTTCAGAATACAATACTGTATTATCGTTTTTAGAAACAGTAAATGTAAATGTTAGGTCAGTATCTGTAATTGCCGCATTTGTATTAGCTCTGGCAATACCTTGTATTGCGATTCCTTGTGCAAGTGTTGTTGCAGAAATAAATAAGAATAAAAATAGTGAATAGAATTTTTTCATGATGTTAGCTTTTAGTAATTGGTTTTTTACTTACTAACAAAGCTAGGTGGAAAGAAATGTTTACGAAATACGTACCACTAACTATTACTACGTATAGGTGCGTAATTTAATCAAAGAATTTTTTTTGAGAAGTTATTGTAAACTAAAAAAAGGTTTTCTAAACGTTGTCTAACAATCCTTTATTTTCTTTTATCCAAACTGTAAGTGCATCTGAACCCGAAGGCAAACCTAGTTTAGAAATAATATTAGATCTATGTTTATCTACTGTTCTTGTTGAGATTGATAAAATTACTGCAATTTCTTTTGTTGAATTTCCATTCGCAATTAACCTAACAATGGTTCTTTCTGAAGGTGATAAGTATTTTATTTTTTCTATTTGAGGAGATATTTCATTATTAAAAATTTCATCAAATATTTTACTTGCATAAAACGCACCTTTTAAAACGGCTTGAATACATTTCTTTATTTCAGAAAATGGTTCATCTTTTAATAAGTACCCCGAGATATTTAGCTGTTTTGCTTTTAAAACAAACCCTTTTTCTTTATAGGAAGTTAGAATAATAAATTTTGTTTCTAAAGAGGTGGTTTGGCATTTTTTTATCACCTCGAAACCAGTTAATAAAGGCATATTAATGTCTAAAATTGCAATTGTAGGTTTTTTAGAAACAATCATTTCTAAAGCCTGCGCACCGTTTGATGCGCCTTCTAAAACAGTATATCCTAAGTTTAACAATTCATCCATCAATCCTTTTAAAAGAATTGGATGATCATCCGCAGCCAAAATACTTATATTATGATTCATTTTTTACAGGTATTGAGAAAATAAAACTGGTTCCTAAATCTAGTGTACTATCAATCGAAAGGTTTCCTTTCATAATTCTAATTCTTTCAAAAATTGTTTTTAACCCTAAACTATTTTTCTTTTTACTCTCATTTACATCAAAACCTTTTCCGTTATCAGAAATTAAGGTAATTATAGAATTACCTTCTCTTTTAATGCTCACTGTAACTGATTTTGCTTTGGCATGTTTTACAATATTTGTTAAACATTCTTGAATTAATCTATAATAATTTAAGCTTGTACTTTCTGTAAAACAACTATTTATAGTATCAATATCCATAGAAAAAAACAAGTCTGTTTGCTCATCATATTCATTAACCAATTGTTCTATACTTTCAGTTAAACCTAGTTCTTTTAACAATGCAGGGTATAAATCTCTAGAAATACTTCGTACTTCTTCTAATGCTTTGTTTGTTAAAATAGTAAGTTCGTCTTGTTGTAAATTTTGTGCTTTTCGTTTAATTAACGTTAATTGCTGCCCAACACTATCATGCAATTCTCTTGCAATTCTTGTTCTTTCATCTTCTTGAGATTGGAGTAAATCTTGCGAGAATTTTTCTTGCTGTATTTTTTCTTTTTTTGAAATGTTTCTTGATTTCTGAAGTGTAATAAAGCCAAAGATGGATAAAAGTCCTAAGCCGCCAAATAATAGCCATTGGTTTTTATTTTGATTTTCTAACGCCAATAAAGCTATATTACTCTTTTGAGCTTCAATTTTAAGGTTCTTTTTTTCGGTTTCATATTTAATTTGCAAATCGTTAATTTTTTCAATTTTTTGAACGGAAAATAAACTGTCTTGAATTTGATGATATTTTTTTAAATAATTATGAGCGCTTTTGTAATTACCTGTTTGGTAATCTATTTTTGACATTAAGTAACTTGCATATCTTTCTTTATGAATATTTAATCCTTTTGAATATTCTATTGCTTTTAGTGCAAATTCCTTAGCTTTAGATAGATCATTAATTTCTAAATAGGTTTCAGAAATATCGTTACATGAATGTGCAGCACTAGAATAATCTTTCAATTCAATTTTTAAATCCAACGCTTTAAAAAGATATTCCAAAGATTCATCATGTTTTTTTAATCTTCTGTAAGAAGAACCTATGTTTCCTAATAAAATAGATTTATTTCTATTAAAATTGCCATTTTTAATTCTTTCTAACCCCTCTTTATAGTGCGATATTCCTTTAAGTATAATAGTTTCATCATTATATTTATTACCACCTTCTTTTTGATAAGTTACGCCTAAATTTGTTAGATTTTCAATAATACCTTTTTCATTATTTAGTTTTTTATAGATGAACAACGCTTTGTTAAAATTAATTCTGGCATTTTCTAAATCTGGGGTTACTAAATAAACTTCTCCTATTTTTTTTAAATTATCAGCAATTTGTAGTTCATTATTACTACGTTCCGCAATCTCTAAGGATGTAAAATATTTTACAAGCGATGCATCAAATTCCGAAATTTTATAATATAAACGTCCTAATTTAAAATAGCAGTTATAAATTTCTTCATCATTCTTCAACACAGTAAAAAGCTGTAAAGATTTTTCAAGATATTCAATTGCAGCTTGGTACTTCTGTTTTTTATTGTAATAATCACTTATATGCTGATACCCAACAGCCGTTAAATTTTTGTTTTTTGTTTTTTTTGATGCTACTAATCCCGAAGAAAAATTAGTATAAGCATCCTCAAATTTTTCTTCTATTAGCAATTCTAAACCAGATTTATAGTATGTGTTTATTGTATCAGTATTTAATGATTTTGTAGATTTATTTTCTTTTTGAGAATAAGAGACGTTTAAAAAAAAAATACAGAAAAAACACAATAGTTCTTTTTTCATTGCAGTACCTAATACCAATTTGGTTTGATTTTTTAAGTTTGATAAATATACAACAACAAAACAATAAATTATAATTTACTTTAAAAGAGATAAAAAAGGAACAGTATTTGTAGTCAAATTATAATGAATACAAAATTTACTACTTTTACAAAGCACAAAACATTATTATGCCTCAAAAATCAATCTTTTTTTTTTTCTTTTTACTAACCTTCCAAATTGAAGCGCAAGAAATCAAAACCATTCAATTGCAACCAAATCAAGAAAATGTGTACACTTCTATCGTGCCTTTTGGAACAGTTTTAACGTTGTCTTTTGATGATTTAGAAGCAGATAGCAAGGATTATTATTATCAAATAGATTTGATGACGCACGATTGGGAACCAACCCGGTTATTAGCCAATCAATATATAGACGGATTTCAAAAAAACGTAATTCTAAATTACAGCAATTCTTTTAACACGCTTCAGAATTATACGCATTATAAAGTTAAAATTCCGAACGAAAATACGCGGATTACAGTTAGTGGAAATTACCTAGTTTCTGTTTTAAATGAATATGATGAACTTGTTTTTTCCAGAAGATTTACATTATATGAACAAAACGTAATTGTCGGTGTAGAAGTGCAAAGAAGTAGAGACACAAAAACATTTGACACTGAACAGACTGTTGAATTTACTGTAAATTATCCTAACTTACGAATTAACAATCCAGATCAAGAAATTAATGTTGCCGTTTTACAAAACAACAATTGGAATACTGCAAAAACCAATTTACAACCTACTTTCTACAAAAACAATCAACTGGTTTATTCGTACACAAAAAACTCAAATTTTGCAGGCGGAAATGAATATTTAAATTTCGATAATAAGATTTTAAGAAACAAAAGTTTAAACACACAATATATTGAACTTCGTGATGTATGGCATCATTTTTTATATCCTTTTGAGTACAGTCAATATCAAAAATACACCTACAATCCAGACATTAATGGGCAGTTTTTAGTGCGCACTTTAGAAGGAAATAATCCGCAAACAGAAGCAGATTATGCGAATGTAAATTTTGCTTTAACTGCGGATGAATCATACATCAACAAGGAAATTTATGTTTTTGGTGCTTTTAATAATTTTGAAATATCCGAAGAAAATAAAATGACTTTCGATAAAAAAAACAATCTTTTTACGGCGGATATTTTACTAAAACAAGGTTTTTACAACTACACTTTTGTATCAAAAGATAGTAATAAAAAAGGCGACATTACTTTCTTAATCGGCAACCATTATCAAACAGAAAATGAATATACCGTTTTGGTTTATTACAAACCTTTTGGCGGTTTATTTGACCGTGTTGCTGGTGTTGGTACTACAATTTTTAGAGGAGAAAGATAAATTTTAAAAGATTTTGTAATTATTAATTGAATTTATTACATTTACCAAGTATGGTTCAACAAATTACAAAAGGAATAAAAGTTTCTGTAGAAACAAAATACGATGGTATCATGGAACGCAATTCCATTTTAAACCATGTATTTAGTTATTTTGTTTCTATTGAAAATAAATCTAACGAAACGGTGCAACTTACAGATCGTTTTTGGATTATTTACGATTCACTAAACCACACAGAAACGGTTGAAGGTGAAGGCGTAGTTGGGCAAACCCCAATTTTAAAGCCTGGAGACAATTATACGTACAAATCGGGTTGTGTTTTAACCTCAAATATTGGCGCAATGAAAGGTTTTTTCAAAATGAAATCACTAGAAAACAATACGGTTTTTAAAGTTATTGTTCCTGCTTTTCAACTTACAACCAAGCCGTTATCAAACTAGCACATAACAAAAAGATACTTCCTATAATTCAAGATATTGAATATTTAAATTGTAATCATCTATTTACGATACGTGAAAATTTTTGCCCAGAATGTGGTCAAGCAAACAAAGCCATAAAAATTACTTTTAAAAATTTTGCGCACGAAATTTTTAACTGATTCTTTTCTTTTGATGCCAAATTTTGGTGAACTACCGTTCCGCTTTTAGTTAGTCCGGGAAAAGTTATCCGAGAATATGTGAATGGCAAAAGAACCAAGTATTCGAATTTCTTTTGCATTATATTAAAGTGTTATTATTTCTTCAGAATTCGTTTTAAAATCTTGATATTTCATCACTACTTTTTCTGCGGATTTTTTTACAGAAGTAATACTCACCGTTTCCACATAAGAACGTTTCATTTTTAAAGCAAAATCTGTATTTTCTTTTTCTTGTTGATGAAATTCCATCACATCTTTTTGATAAAAATGGTTGTGTTCATTTAACCAACCTGCAAACCAATCTTGTCTAATTTGCTTCATTTCATCAGTATATAAAGAAGAAGATGACCAAATTTTTGGTTCTTGTTTTAATTCAGAAAAGTATTTTGTTTTTCCGTCCCAAATTAATTCGTAGGCTTTCAAATTTTGATTCCAATCTATATAAATGATTGTAAAAGGCTCAATTTCGTTAAAATCGAAAGTGCTGATGAATTCCAATCCGTTTTCTGCAATTAACAGTTTTCTGACAATGATTCCACGACTCATTCTATACGTATTCTCTCTTTTGTGAGAAGTGAATCCGCCATTTAACAAACAAATCAACCGATTTTTATCACTTACACCAATCCAAGTTCCGCCTGCAAGCTCATCCTTCGGATAAATTAGATTCACACCTTCTTCGGTATATACTTTTGGCGAAATGGTTTTTCTTTTCACATCTTCATCTCTATTTGACGTCAATATAAAATTATTATTTCCCAGAGGTAAATAGGTAACGGTGCACATTTAAAAGTGTGAATTTTTGAGTTAAGATTAATTAATATCTTGCCGGGAAATAGAGCAAATTTGAATCATTTTATAAAATTTACCGATTTTAGACCAGACAATAAGTACAAATTGCACAAGTGAATTAAAAAATTGTAACTTTGATAAAACAAAATTAATCGAATAATATTAAAAAAATAGAATATGGGTAAAGGATTTTTTCACGTACCAACGGCCAAAAACGAAACTGTTAAAAGTTTCGCACCAGGAACTCCAGAAAGAGAAGCTGTTTTAGCACAATATCATTCATATTATAAAGGGACTGTTGATGTGCCAATGTATATTGGGAATGAAGAAGTTAAAACCGGAAAAACCAAAAACATGACACCGCCACATGATCACAAACATGTTGTTGGCACATACCATATTGGTGATAAAACACACACAAAAAAAGCAATTGAAGCTGCATTAGAAGCTAGAAAATCTTGGTCGCAAATGCCTTGGGAAGAAAGAGCTGCCATTTTTTCTAAAGCAGCAGAATTAATTGCTGGTCCTTATAGAGCAAAAATAAATGCCGCAACAATGATTGCGCAATCTAAAAATATTTATCAAGCAGAGATTGATGCTGCTTGTGAAACCATCGATTTTTTACGTTTTAACGTAGAATATATGAGTCAAATTTACAATGAACAACCTGCATCTGCGCAAGGAGTTTGGAACAGAGTTGAGTACAGACCTTTAGAAGGTTTTGTCTACGCAATAACGCCATTTAACTTTACAGCAATTGCAGCTAATTTACCTGCAAGTGCAGCAATGATGGGAAATACAGTTGTTTGGAAACCGTCTGATCATCAGGTTTTTTCTGCAAAAGTACTTATGGATATTTTTAAAGAAGCTGGTTTGCCAAATGGTGTAATTAACTTGATTTATGGAGATCCAGTAGAAATTACAGATGTTGTTTTAGCAAGTCCAGATTTTGCAGGGATTCACTTTACAGGTTCTACGTATGTATTTAAAGAAATCTGGAAAAAAATTGGCGAGAACATTCACAATTACAAAACCTATCCAAGAATTGTTGGAGAAACAGGTGGAAAAGATTTTATTTTGGCGCATCCTAGTGCAAATCCAAAACAAGTTGCAACAGGAATCGCAAGAGGTGCTTTTGAATTTCAAGGACAAAAATGTTCTGCAGCTTCACGAGTTTATTTGCCAAAATCGATTGCAGATGAAACGTTACAATTCCTAAAAGAAGATATTGAATCTTTTAAAATGGGATCGCCAGAAGATATGAGCAATTTTATAACTGCTGTAATTCATGAAGGTTCTTTTGACAAATTAGCGTCTTTTATCGATCAAGCAAAAAAAGATAAAAATGCGACGGTTTTCGCTGGTGGAAATTATGACAAATCAAAAGGTTATTTTATAGAACCAACTGTAATTATTGCAGATGATCCAAAATACACAACTATGTGTACAGAACTTTTTGGACCAGTGGTAACCATTTATATTTATGATGATAAAGATTGGAAAAAAACGTTACAATTGGTCGATGAAACTTCTGAATACGCATTAACAGGTGCAATTTTTTCTAACGATAGATATGCAGTTGCAGAAGCTACACGGGCTTTAGAAAATTGTGCAGGAAACTTTTATGTGAATGACAAACCAACGGGAGCAGTAGTTGGGCAACAACCGTTTGGTGGCGCAAGAGCTTCTGGAACAAATGACAAAGCTGGTTCTATGCAAAATTTATTACGTTGGGTTTCGCCAAGATTAATTAAAGAAACTTTTGTAACACCAACGGATTACAGATATCCGTTTTTGGGAGAATAAATTTATAAAATATTTTTGATACAAGAACCAAGAGACAATACTTGACCCTAGCTTTCAGAAAAAAATTGAACCACATTAAAAATTTGATGTGGTTTTTTGTTTGAATGTAATTTCTTCAGATAAAAGATTAACATTTGCTTTAACATTTCTTTAAGGAATTAAAATGGTTAAAATTCCTAACTTGGACAACATAAAAATCAAATTTAAAATAATGACAAAAAGAATACTAGTGCAACTGCTATCTGTTGTATTTATTTTTGGGATTTCTTTAGATGCATCAGCACAAAGAACAGAAAAACCAAAAAAAGAATCGAAAACAGAAAAAAAACCTACACCTTCAAAAGATGCTATTAAATCGTACGACAAAGTAGTTACCAAGGAACACAAAACCGACGAAGGGTTATTTAAAATTCATCAAAAAGAACAAGAATTTTTATTCGAAATTCCAGATTCGCTTTTAGAAAGAGAAATGTTAATGGTAACAAGAATTGCCAAAACAGCAAGCGGAATTGGTTTTGGTGGTGGAAAAACAAACACACAGGTTTTGCGTTGGCAAAAGAAAAACAAAACTATTTTATTAAGAATTGTTTCTCATGATGTTGTAGCAGATACTATTTTACCTGTTCATGAAGCGGTTGTAAATTCTAATTTAGAGCCAATTTTATTTTCATTTCCAATTGAAGCATTCAGTAAAGATTCTACTGCAACTGTAATTGATGCTACTAAATTATTTTCTACGGATGTAAAACCATTAGGTTTTCCAGATTTTTACAGAAAAGGATATCAAGTAACTCGTTTAGATAGTGATCGTTCTTACATTGAAAGAGTAAGTAGTTATCCGCAGAACATAGAAGTGAGACACGTAAAAACGTATAATGCAAACAAACCGCCATCAAATGGAAGTGCAGGTTCTATAACTTTAGAAATGAGTAACTCTATGATTTTACTGCCAAAAGAACCAATGAAAAGAAGATATGCTGACGAAAGAGTTGGTTGGTTTACTAGCCGACAAATAGATTATGGTTTGGAAGCTCAAAAAAGTAAAACTGTTAGATATTTAGACAGATATAGATTAGAAGTTAAAGATGAAGACATTGCAAAGTTTAATAGCGGTGAATTAGTGGAACCAAAAAAACAAATTGTATATTATGTAGATAAAGCCACTCCAGAAGAATGGGTTCCTTATATAATTCAAGGTATAGATGATTGGCAAGTAGCCTTTGAAGCAGCTGGTTTCAAAAATGCAATTGTTGGAAAAAGAGCGCCAACTAAAGAAGAAGATCCCGATTATAGCCCAGAAGATGTTCGCTATTCTGTGGTAAGATATTTAGCTTCTCCAATTCCAAATGCAAATGGACCTCACGTTAGTGACCCACGTTCTGGCGAAATTTTAGAATCAGATATCAACTGGTATCATAATGTAATGAGTTTATTACAAGGATGGTATTTTGTACAAACTGCAGCAATTAATCCTGAAGCACAAAGAGTTGGTTTTAAAACTGAAGTTATGGGTGAATTGATAAAATTTGTTTCATCGCATGAATTAGGTCACACTTTAGGATTGCCACATAATATGGGTAGTAGTTCTGCCTATCCTGTTGATTCTTTGCGTTCTGCAACTTTTACAAAAAAATACGGAACTGCTCCATCAATTATGGATTACGCACGTTTTAATTATGTTGCACAACCTGGTGATGAAGGTGTTGCTTTAATGCCAAATATTGGGGTTTATGATAAACACGCAATTAATTGGGGTTACAGACCTATTTTAGGTAAAACTGCTGAAGAAGAAAAACCAATTTTAGATAGTTGGATTTTAAAGCATGCAGGAGATCCTTTATACCGTTTTGGAAGAAACAACGGAATAGACCCAACTTCACAAACTGAAGATTTAGGTGACGATGGAATTAAAGCCAGTAATTACGGTATTGCAAACTTGAAACGTATTGTACCTAATTTAATTAAATGGACGAGTAAGGATGGAGAAGATTACGATGATTTAGAAAAAATGTATGGTCATGTTCTTTCTCAATTTAATAGATATACAGGTCATGTTGCAACTATTGTAGGTGGTGTTTATGAAAATAATAAAACATCAGATCAAAAAGGGGCAATTTATACACATGTTTCTAAAGAGCGTCAAAAAGATGCTATTCTATTTATGAATAAAGAGATTTTTGCAACCCCAACTTGGCTTATTGATGAAAAAATCATCAACAGAACAGAATCTTCTGGAGTTACAGATCGTATTAAAGGAATGCAAGCAAGGGTTGTTAGCAATCTTTTAAGCGACTCAAGAATTACTAGAATGATTGATAATGAAACTCTAAATAGTTCTGAAGCTTACACGGTTTTAGCTATGATGTCTGATTTAAGAACAGGAATTTGGTCTGAAATCTATTCTCGCAAAACAATTGATGCATATCGAAGAAATTTACAAAGAGCCCATATTAGTAGGTTGGTTACTTTAATGGAAAAAGGAACTGATATTTCTGATGTTAAAGCGATTGTAAGAGGTGAATTAAACCAATTAAAAAGGGATTCGAACAAAGCAATAGTTTCTGCACCAAATACAATAACAAGATACCATTTACAAGATATAGTTGAACGAATTGATATGATTTTAGATCCGAAATAAAGAAAATTTATTTCTACTTTATAAAACCTCGCTTTTCGAATTCTCGAAACTGCGAGGTTTTTTTTGTTACATCGTTTGGCTTAATTTCTAAACCATTTTTTGCTAACTTCGTAAAATTCAATTACCCTAATAAAATTGATGCATATTCAATTGAATTACAACCAAACAAACCACAGCAATAAAATAGAATTATCGAATGGCATTTATAGATTATTATAAGATTTTAGATATTACCAAAGCAGCAACGGCAAAGGAAATTAAAACTGCTTACAGAAAATTGGCTAGAAAATATCATCCAGATATAAATTCTGATGACAAGCAAGCCGAAATTAAGTTTAAAGAAATAAATGAAGCAAATGAGGTTTTAAGCGATGCTGAAAGCAGAAAAAAATACGATAAATACGGTAAAGATTGGAAACACGGCACGAGTTATGAGCAAGCTCAAAATCAACAACAAAATCAAAGAGCTCGACGTTCATCAAGTCAGCAAGGATATTCTAATGATGAGTATTCAGATTTTTTCGAATCTATGTTTGGTGGCGCAAGAGGATCGTCAAGAAGTGGCCAAAGCCCTAGATTTAAAGGGGAAGATTTTAATGCGCAATTGCATTTAAACCTAAAAGATGTTTATACTACTCAACAACAAGTTTTAACCGTTAATGGAAACAAAATCCGTCTTACAATTCCGGCTGGAGTAGAAAATGGACAAGTCATAAAAATTAGTGGAAAAGGTGGATTAGGAGTAAATGGCGGACCAAATGGAAATTTATACATCGAGTTTATTATAAATAACCAAACTGATTTTAAACGAAATGGTAGTAATTTATATCAAACTGTAAATCTGGATTTATATACTTCTATTTTAGGAGGAGAAATCACTGTTGATACATTTGACGGCAAAGTTAAATTGAAAATAAAGCCAGAAACTAAAAATGAATCCAAAGTAAAATTAAAAGGAAAAGGTTTTCCTGTTTACAAACAAAAAGACCAATTTGGAGATTTATTTATCACGTATCAAATACTAATTCCTACCGATTTAAGCGAGAAGGAAATAGCACTTTTTAAAGAACTACAAAAATTGAAAACGAAATGATTCAACAACATTTAATACCGACACACACAATTTGTACGCAGTATAACATAGAAATATCCTTTGTTGATGCATTAAACAAAATGGGCTTAATAAAAATTGAAATTGTTGAAGAAAAACAGTTTATACATCATGAACAAATTGGTGATTTAGAAAAAATTATTAGACTTTATAACGAATTGAATGTAAATCTAGAAGGCATTGATGTAGTATTTAATTTATTGGAAAAAGAAAAACAACTGAAAAATGAATTAATTGCTTTGAAAAATAGATTACGCCTTTATGAGGGAAATTAACAGATTATCTGTACTAGATGTTTATTTTGTGATTATAAGTAAAAATCACACCTTCTTAGAAGGTGGCTTTGGATAGCCCCCACCAGGGGGCGGCACGGCAACTGTCAAAAATCAAATCTCTGTTGATTTTCCTCTACCCGTTTTTCTTCTTTCTCTTGGAACTTGACATACTTTTTAATCATATCTTCATCTAATCCAACCGTGCTTACAAAATAACCGCGTGCCCAAAAATGATTGCCCCAATAAGGCTTCTTTTTTAACTTGGGGTAGCTCTTGAACATTTTTATCGCAATTTTACCTTTCAATGTACCCATCAATTTTGAAATAGAAATCTTGGGAGAGACCGAAACCAATAAATGAATATGATCCTCTTGAACATTCAGTTCCTGAACCTCCCAGCTCTTCCACTCACAAAGCATTTTTATATCATTCTCAACCAAATCCTTTATTTCTCCATTTAAAATACGAAGTCGATACTTTGGAACCCAAACAATATGATATTCACATTTATAAACAATGTGACTAAGTTTCTTATATTTACCCATGGTGCAAATATAAGGCACAGCCATCAGAACATTACCACCTGCAAAGCAGGTGGATTTTTAAGATAAATTAAATATAGTGATCTCTATAAAATACAGCATTTAATAAAAAAGATATAAAAATGGCTTCAGGATTTTTTGCTTTGTTTGACGACATCGCAGTTCTTATGGATGATGTAGCTGCAATGAGTAAAATTGCTACAAAAAAAACAGCAGGTATTCTTGCTGATGATTTAGCCGTAAATGCAGATAAAGCATCTGGATTTGTTTCCAACAGAGAAATTCCCGTTTTATGGAAGATAACGAAAGGTTCTTTTCTGAATAAATTAATTATTCTACCCATTGTATTTCTTTTGAGTGCCTTTTTGCCAGTTGCTATCATCCCGCTTTTAATGATTGGTGGTATTTATTTAGCCTATGAAGGGGTGGAAAAAATAGTTGAATATATTTTTCATAAAGAAGAAACGAAAGTAAAAGTTATTCCTGTAAAATTAACTGAAACTCAAGTACTAGAATTTGAATCTGAAAAAATAAAATCTGCTATTATCGTCGATTTTATATTGTCTGTAGAAATTGTAATTATTGCGTTAGGTTCTGTGATTCTACAACCACTTAAAATGCAGATTATTGTTGTAACTATCGTTGCTGCTCTAGCAACAATAGGGGTTTATGGCATTGTTGCTTTGCTAGTAAGAATGGATGATTTAGGATATAAACTAATCGCTTTAAGTAAAAAAGAAAAAAGTTTTACTAAAACCGTTGGAACGAGATTGGTAAAAACGTTACCCGTTATCATTAGAGTTTTAGCAGTTGTTGGTACAATTGCAATGATTTTAGTTGCTGGCGGAATCTTTGTTCACAATGTTGATTTTATTCATGATTTAGTTCACGCTTTCCCTTCTATTTTAGGTGAGTTTTTGGTTGGTTTGGTTGTTGGGATTGTTGCTGTTCTTGTTTTTAAGTTGATTATATTAGTTTTTAAGAAGAAGGAGAAATAGGTTATTTTAATACTAGAACCTTGACTTTCAAAATTTAAAAAACTAACTTCGCTAACGGCTGGTAGTTTTCATTAAAACGAAATCATTTCAGCAAAAAGTTGGTAGTAATTAAAAGAAAATAACAACCTAATAATAATTAATCTAATGCCTTTTTTTCAAAGGCTTGTTGTTCTTGTGCGTCCATATTTTCTATTTGAATAAAATTAATACTTTTTTTCTATTCAGACAGAGTTGAGCTTACAGTCTCGACCTCAAAGGTTTTCAAAACCTGTGAGGTCTAAAATTTTCTTCATGAATTAAAATTACTCTTTAGATTTCTTCTTTTTGGAAGTAATAATTATTACTCCGTTTGGTGCATTATACTCTTTTAAAGCTTTTTCCCCTTTTACAACATTCATACTTTCAATATCATTTGGATTTAATATTTCAAGAAGATATCTAGTTGTGATTTGACCATCTAAAATAATCATTGGTGAATTTTTAGAATCTGTAAATTTACCAGATTCATTTCTAAATTCAGAATTATCTACTTCTTCTATTATAATTTTTGTCTTGATAAAAATTACCCCATTTGGTTCATTATATTTTTTTAATGAAGTTGGATCTTTAAGGATAAAAACAGATTCTATTTTACTCTGATCTATTAATTCCATTGGAAAATCGAATTTCTTACCATCTACATAAATAGCTGGCTTTTCACCATCTTTAACTTTTACATATAACTTTTCTTCTTTAGTAGTTTTGTTTATTTCTAATTTCTGCGCTTGCATTGTTATTACGGAAAATAATAGTACAATAATTGAAAATCTTAATTTCTTCATTTTTAAAATATTTAATTGTTTAACTTACTTATTACTGGTATACACGATTATTAAATCGGTTTCTAAAATTATATTTCTATTAATTTCTTTTTCTGGTGTATCTACAAACATACTCTTAGCTTCATTTAATAATGTCAATTTTTCATTATAGGTCATTTCTTTAGGTTTTACATTCCAAAAATAAAGAGAGAAAAGAAGTAAAATTGAAGCAGCGGCAGAATACATACCAATTCGAGATTTATTTTTCCTAACACTTTTTTTATCAAAAGATTCCCACAATTTCTCATTCAAATTCTCGGGTGTCTTAATTTGATTGTTCTTAATAAATTGAGACAAACTTCTTATTTCTGATTGAGATTCATTTACAGAATTAAAAAGTTCTTTTTCTTCAGATATTGAAGTATCTCCCTTTTTATATTTTTCAAATAATTCTTTAATAGTTTCCTCTTTCATAACTATATTTTTTTTCTAGTTCCTCACTTATTTGTTTTCTTGCACGAGATAGTAATACTCTAACATGCTCAATTTTAATTTCCAATGCTGCGGCTATTTCTGTAAACTCATATCCATCCAAATCTCGCATTATAAAAATTTCTCTCTGCTGTTTGCTTAACTTTTTGAGAACTTTATTGATAATTAAATTCAGTTCTTCCCATTCTATTTTAGATTCTTCGTCTGAAAATGAATTTAAATGCGTAGAAATATCATCAACAAAAATTCTTTTTTTTCTTAATAAATCAATGCAATAATTACGCGCTGTTAAAAAAACAAATCCTTTTATATTTGGATGATTATCTAGTTGTTTTCTTTTATCCCAAAGTTTTATCATTATTTCCTGAATAGCATCTTCTGCTTTCGTTTTATTACCCAATAAACGAGCTACTAAAGGAAATAATCTTTCTGACAGTGAAAATACAGTAACTTTAAAATCTTCTTTGTTCATTCTATTTATATAACGCAAAACTGCATTGACTTATAACAGCAAATTCTATTTATTTTTTTAAAGATTCAAAATTATAATAATTACTCATTGTAATAATAAACTATATTTTTTTCTATTTTTGATTTTTAAAAATCCTTATGACCATCCAACAATTCAAAACCAAACTAAAAACAACTCCAACAGAAATTCAGTTTTCAGAAACCATGCAAGTCATTGACGAGAATTACAACTTTACACCAACAGCATTTACAAACGGAGAACTTAAAAATAATGCTGGCGAAAATTCTGGTTCTTGTAAATTGTTTTCATTTTCCATTCATCAAAAATTAACCAAACAAGAAACCTTGTTTTGTTTTGGCGAACATTATCAAACTGTTTTAGCAGATGAAAATGGCAATTCTCATCAAAATATTAGAAATTTCATAAAAACTGGTTTTAAAGGTTTAACTTTTGAAAATGAAACTCTCCAGTTAAAAAAACAATAAACTGTTTTTTAAGATAAACAATTTTCACATATATTGTTTTCTTTTATAAACGCTTTACTACTTAAATGAAAAAACTCTTATCAGAAATAAAAAATTGCACATTGTGTGAACCTCATTTAGATTTGGATGCAAATCCTGTAGTTACAGCTCATAAAAATTCTAAAATTGTTATTATTGGACAAGCTCCAGGAACTAAAGTTCATCATTCTGGAATTCCTTGGAATGATGCGAGTGGAAAACAATTACGAAAATGGCTAAATGTTTCTGATGACGTTTTTTATGACACAGAGAAATTTGCTATAATTCCGATGGGGTTTTGCTATCCAGGAAAAGGAAAAAGTGGCGATAAACCGCCACGTAAAGAATGCGCTCCTTTGTGGCATCAACCTTTATTTGACAACATGCCAAATGTTGAATTAGTTTTATTAATTGGAATGTACGCTCAAAATTATTACCTAAAAAGCAAAGCAAAAAGAACGCTTACAGAAACTATAGATAATTATCCTGAATATTTGCCAGACTATTTTGTTTTACCTCATCCATCACCAAGAAACCGATTTTGGTTGACAAAAAATCCGTGGTTTAAGAAAAATGTAATTCCTGAATTGCAGCAAAGAGTTTCTAAAATTATCAATTAATTAGCATATTTTTAATGCATTAAAAAAAACCTATTATGTTCAAAAAAATAATTTTACTTTTTGTTTTATCCATCTTTCTTTTTGGTTGTAAAAATGATAAAACGACCCAATTATCATCTAGCAGTTATTCTGATGTTATCAACCAAGAATTCACAGGAGATTTAGCTTATGAAACCACCTCTTTTGTAGAAAAATACTGGCGTGTTGTTGGCAATACTGGCTTTAATAAAAGCGTTTATAAAGTTGCAGAAGAATTAGAAAAAGCAGGATATGTTTTAGAAGAAAATGCGACAGAAAAAGACTCATTAACCTACAGAATAGAAAAGCGTCCGTTGAAAAACTCAACTTGGGAATCTGTAAATGCATCTTTAAAAATTGTGGGAGAAACAGAATCTGTTTTGGAACACGCAACCAATAGAAATATGATTGCTTTAAATTCTTACAGCACATCAAAAGACGGAATTACTGCAGAAGTAATTTACGTTAAAGACATAAAGGAAATTCCAAATATGGATGTAAAAGGAAAAATTGTTTTTGCAGAAACAAGTCCGTATCGAATTTATAAATCTACCATAATTGATGGAAAAGCTGCCGGAATACTTACATATGATAATCCTTCTTATTTACAACCAGAAAAAAATACAACTTCTATTCAGTTTCGTTCCATTCCGTTAGATTCTGTAAATAAACGGTGGGCGATTGCACTTTCTTACGAAGCAAAAGAACGCTTAAAAAAATCGTTAGAAAATGGCAAAACAGAATTAAAAGTTAGTGTAGAAACAAATATTTATCCATCCGAAGAATTAACGATTGTTGCTGATATTAAAGGAAATAAATTCCCAGAAGAACGTTTGGTTTTTAGTGCACACATTCAAGAACCTGGCGCAAATGATAATGCAACGGGAGTTGGAGTTGCTTTAGAAATGGCAGTTTTAACAGCGAAATTCATCAAACAAAAAGAATTTAAACCAAAAAGAACATTGACATTTTTATGGGGAGATGAAATAATTTCGACAAGAAGATATGTAAAAGAAGATTCTATAAGAGCGCAAAAAATAAAGTGGGGAATCTCTTTAGATATGGTTGGCGAAAATACAGAAATTACTGGCGGAACTTTCTTAATCGAAAAAATGCCAGATCCAAGTGCAATTTGGACGCGTGGAAATGACAAACATTCAGAATGGGGCGGATCTAAAATGACTTTAGAACAAATGAAACCGCATTATTTGAATGATTTTTTAATTGATAAATTTATCGCTCAAGGAAAAAGAGCAAATTGGGTTGTAAGTACAAATCCGTTTGAAGGTGGAAGCGATCACGTTCCTTTCTTGCAACAAGATATTCCAAGTGTTTTGTTTTGGCATTTTACAGATCAATTTTATCACACAGACAATGATAGAATAGATAAAGTTTCTAAAACTACTTTAAAAAACGTTGGAACAACAGCTTTAATTGCTGCCTATACGCTCTTAAATGCAAATGAAGAAACAGCTAAAGTTATTTTATCTGATTTAGAAAAATCCGCAATAAAACGTTTGAATGAAGAATTGAAACAAAGTAAAATTGCAATTAATAATGGAGAATCTTTATCTATACAAATCGAAATTATTACAGCTTGGAATGATTGGTATCAAAAATCTTTTGAAACAACAAAAGATATTGTTTCTGATGAAAATAGCATCAAAAAAGAAATAAAACAATCGCAAAAATTAATTGATTCCATTTCTACAAAAATTATAGAAACGCTTCAACAGAAAGAATAAAAAAACGTCATTACGATTCCGATAGCTACCGGAATCGCAATGACGTAAAAGCTGTTTTTTAATACTTACAAGTTACCTATTAATCCAAACCACCTTTACGGTTTGGTGACCGTGTTTCTGGCCAAGTTGTTTTGTTTCCTGTTCTTGAATTAACTGGTAAAATAATTTGTTCTCTTGACGTTTTCTCTGGATCCTCACTAGCTTTATAAGCTAAAATTGCCGTTAAAATAGCGTTATTTCTAACATCATCAAAAATAATTTTATCATATGTATCACGGTTTGTGTGCCATGTATAATTCCAATAAGACCAATTTAGAGCGCTTAAATTAAATGCAGGAGCTCCAGCTGCAACAAAAGAAGCATGATCTGTACCACCACTACTTGGACTTCCTGGGAAATCTGTTTCAATATGTTTGGCAACATTATTTGGTACAGCGTTTAACCAACGACCTATATAATCATAAGCATGTAAAAATCCCTGTCCAGAAATATTTACAACTCTACCTGTTCCATTATCTTGATTAAATAATGCTTGCGTATTTTTTACAATTTCTGGATTGTCTTCTACAAAAGCTCTAGAACCATTTAAACCCTGTTCTTCACTTCCCCAAAGACCAACTAAAATTGTTCTTTTTGGATTTGGATACATTTTCTTTAAAATACGAATCGCTTCCATCATTACCAAAGTTCCTGTTCCGTTATCTGTTGCTCCAGTTGCGCCATCCCAAGAATCGAAATGCGCAGAAAGAATTACATATTCTTCTGGAAATTCTGTTCCTTTTATTTCTGCAATTGTATTAAAAGTGGGTACAACGCCTAAATCTTTAGATTTTGCTACAATTTTAATTTGTGGTTTATTACCATATTCTACCAATCTGTATAACATAGTATAATCTTCTAATTCTAAATCGATAGTCGGAATTTTCTTTGTGCTAGCGCTAAATATTTTATTAACTCCAAAACCATCTGACCAACGAGATGAAACCAAACCAACTGCGCCTGCTTTTTCTAAAGCCCCAATAATTGTTCTAGAATTAAAACCTGAATTTCGCATATTGTCTCGCCAAGCATCACTTTGTGCTTTTCTTTCATTTTTCATTTTTTCGAAAGACTCATCTGTTGCAAATTCTTTCCAGTTATAATCTGGTCTTCCTGTTGCTTCTTTCATAGAAATCATAACCAATTTTCCTTTTACAGATGGCAACCATTTTTTAAATTCTGCTTCATTTGCAACTGTTGGAAATACCATTAATTCTGCAGTTACTCCTTTATCTGAAGTACTCGGATTCCAAGCTAATTGAGTTCCTTTTAAAGACTGAATTCTTGGATACACCATATCTATATGTGTAATTCCGCGTTCCCAACCACGCCATTCTCCGTACTTTTCACTTCTTGCATCAATTCCCCAACCATTAAATGTTTTAATTGCCCAATCTTGCGCTTGTTTCATTTGTGGTGTTCCCACCAATCTTGGTCCAATTACATCTAATAATTCATGACCTAATTTTTCTAAATGTGAATTTTCATTCGCTTCTTTAATAATGCCTTCTACAATTGCATCTTTTTGTTGCGCCACCAGTAATGTTGATGACAATAAAAAGAAAAACGTAAATTTTAAGAGATTTTTCATAATTTAAAATTTGATTATTTATTTTTAAAAGCTTACAATTTAGTAAATTTTACTGGTATTTACCAACTTCAAATCCGTGTTTTCCTAAATATTGATTTTTACTTTCTATTGCCTCTTTTTCTAGTTTCTAATTAAACTAAAATTTCCTTTTTTTTCGATTGATAATCCGTTTTTATCTTTTAAGATGGTATAAAACCAATAATCATTAGCAACTGCCAATTTTCCATTTATTCTTCCATCCCAACCAATTTGATTGGATTCAATTTTATGAATTAACTTGCCAAACCTGTTATAAATATAAATATCTGATACAGTATATTGATTAGTATCAAAACCCTTTAAATTCCAAAAATCGTTTTCTCCATCATTATTGGGTGTAAAAAATTTAGGATAATTTAGGATTGAAAAAGTAAATTGAATTGTACCACAACCATTTTTATCCTTTATAAATAAAGTGTGAACCCCAACTTGTATATTTTCGAATTTAGTATTTGTTTGATAACTTCCAAACTGATTATCGATTGCAAATTCGTAATCGCCAATTCCTAAATTTAACCTACTAATTTCTATTGTGTTATTATCAGAATCATCAATAATTAAAATATCTTCTTTGATAATTTTGGCAATTTCAGAATCTTTTACAACAATTGTTTTTACTTCTGATTCGCAACCAGCATCAGAAATTGCAGTTACTTTATAAATACCAGATTCTCTTGCTGTATTTGTAGCTAAACTTCCTGAAAAAGGTGCGTTATCTTTTGTCCATTTATACATAAAATTTCCATTCTCATTTTCTGTTTCTAATTCTACATTTCCAACTTCTTTACATAAAAAATACACATCTTGAGGTACATCAAAATCTGGAATTGTTGAATTTATTATAATATTTACAGCAGTTCTATTGTTAGAAATGCATCCGTTTAAATTTGCTTCAGCATAAAAAGTAGTATTAGAGGTTACATTTATTGTATAATTTTCTCCCGTAAAAAGAATATTAGAACTTGTTGGGGATTCATACCAATTTATAATTCCTGTTGATGAAAATGCAGAAATGGTAGCTTCACCAGCTTTACAAATTAGAGTATCTGTAAAACCTGTAATTGTTGGTCTAGCATTTATAGTTACGGTAACTGCTTTTCTTGGCGTTGTATTACAATTATCTACAGAAGCACCGACATAATAGGTTGTTGTTACATTAACTGTTGGATTATAAGTTTCTCCAATAAAGATTGGATCTTCAATATTTGCAGAACTAAACCAAGCTACATTACCTTGAGAGGCAATTGCAGATAGTTGAGTAACACCAGGTTCGCAAATTTCATCTTCTGTAAAACTTGTAATAGTAGGTATGTAAATTTTTGTACTTGCGGAAATGTTTAGTATTGGATCTCCAATAGAGACACCATATTCTACAATGTAACCTTTGGCACGATAACGATTATTACCGCCAGAATTTGGCAAATCATTCCAAGCACCAGGAGTTCCAATACTTGAGTCTGTAATGTGTGCATAATTTTCGTCTCCACCACTATTATTTGGCTCTTCAATATTCCAATTTGCATAATTTGGTGAAGAGCCGCTTACTTGTCCATTCCAAAAGATAATGCCCGCTTCTGGTCCAGTCGCCCATTTCCAAACTCCTTCCGTTTCTTCATCTGTGCCGCCAATCCAACCTGATCCTTGGGCTTGTTTCCCTGCAAAATCTGCTTCTTCTTGGCTGGTTAGTGTTGCTAAATAGCCCTTTAAACCAAAATAAGATTTTTCTTCTGATTCTGCTTCAATTTTTGCATCTTTCCAAGTTATATCTAAAGCTGAAATAAACCTATAATAATGACCTGTTGATGGTAAATAATTAGCATCACCAATAGTAAATGAAAAAACCTTATTTACTGTTGGATTAATTGATGTTGATGAAAAAAATATGTTTTTAACAATATCATTTAAATCTGTCAAATTAATCTTTCCTCCTCCATTTCCTTTTATGGTTAATTTTCCTTCGGATGAAATCCAATTAATATCAAACAAGTTTGGAGTTATATTGTAAGAAAGTAAATCTAGACCAACTTCATAGCCTTCAGAAATTTGCACAAAAAACGCATCGATATCTGTATTATCTTCATCTGTAATAGAAAAATCTGTTACAATCTTGATTTCACTTCCAGGACAAAAAGCTTGATTTCCTGTCGCTGATACAACGGGTGCTTTATTTGATTGAGCAAACAAAACCTGAAACACAAACAGAAAAAAAATAGTAAAGTATTTTGACATTAATTTTGACATATATTTTTGTAAATTTACTTTCAATATAAACTTCTATACAAGAATACAATTTATAAATTCTTTTTAAATGAAGATTCGATTTTAAAATTTTAATAACTTATTATGCAAATAAAACTTCACGAATACAACCTTCAGTTAAAACATACATTTACTATTTCTAGAGAATCGCGTGATTTTCAAACCGCCTTAATCGTAGAATTGTCTGACGGAGATTTTAAAGGTTATGGGGAAGCAACATCAAACCCATATTATAAGATAACTATTAAAAATATGATGGAGAAAATCAATCAGAATAAGGAATTAATTAATTCTTTGTCTCATGAAAATCCAGAAATATTTTGGGCTAAATTGCAACCACATTTTAAAGATAATATGTTTGCTCTTTGCGCTTTGGATATGGCATTTAATGATTTATCCGCAAGAAAAAAAGGAAAAAAGCTTTATGAAGTTTGGGGCTTATCCACAAATAATAATCCGATGACAGATTATACAATTGGGATAGATTCTATTGATAAAATGGTTGCAAAAATGAAAGAACTTCCTTGGCCAATTTACAAGATAAAATTGGGTACAAAAGAAGATATTAAAATTGTTACGGAATTAAGAAAACATACAGATGCCATTTTTAGAATTGACGCAAATTGTGGCTGGACAGCAGATGAAACCATAGAAAACGCAAAAAAATTAAAAGAATTAGCTGTTGAATTTTTAGAACAACCGTTAAAAGCAGACGATTTAATTGGTGCTAAAAAAGTATATGAGAATTCTGTTTTACCAATTATTGCAGACGAAAGTTGCATTGTAGAAGAAGATGTAGAAAAATGTGCAGGTTTATTTCATGGAGTTAATGTGAAATTAACAAAATGTGGCGGATTAACTCCTGCAAAAAGGATGTTATTAAAAGCAAGAAAATTAGGACTTAAAACAATGGTGGGTTGTATGACAGAATCTTCTGTTGGCATTTCTGCGATTGCGCATTTATTACCTTTATTGGATTACGTGGATATGGATGGATCTTTGTTATTAAAAAAAGATATTGCATCTGGAATTACGATAAAAGATGGTGTAATTTCTTATGCTGATGAAAATGGAACTGGCGTAACTTTACTTGAAATATGCAATTAGATAAAGCCCCAAATACTGCTGTTCTTATAAACGATATTGAACATTTATATTTTAGCGGAACTTCTTATTTAGGAGTTGCTGTATTGCCCGAATTTCATGAAATTATTATTAAAAACATTAATAATTGGGGAAGTGCCTTTGGTAGTTCTAGAAATGCAAACATAAAATTAAGCATCTACAAAAGAGCGGAAGAATACTTAACCAATTTTTTTAAAACAGAAGATTGTGTTACTGTATCATCTGGCACTTTTGCTGGCTTATTAACGCTTTCTACGTTAGAAAACATAGTAGCTACTTTTTTCTACATGCCAAAAACACATCCTGCAATTTTGCCTAGAAATGCACTTCCTGTTTTTGAAGATAATCGTTTAAATAACCTTCTTCTTAATTCTGAAAAAGAAACCATTTGTATTGTTGTTGATGCAATTGCTGCTTTAGAAACCAAACCTTTTAATTTTGATTTTTTACAAAAAATTTCATCAGAAAAAAAAGTGATTCTTTTAGTTGATGAATCTCATAGCTTAGGTGTTTTAGGTGAAAATGGAAACGGAATTTCTTCTAAAATTAAAGTAACTAAAAATATAGCGGTTATTAGTGTTTCTTCTTTAGGAAAAGCTTTTGGAATTAATGGCGGTGTGATTGCTGGAAGTAAAAACCTCATCAATTTAATTAAAGAGAATCCGCTTTTTATAGGAAGTGCACCGATGAATCCTACTTTTTTAGCAAGTTTTTTAAACGCAGAAGAATTATATAAAAGTCAACTAGTAAAATTACAAGAAAATTGCAAGTATGTTTACAAGCATCTTAAAAATTTTAAAAAAATCACCATTTCAGAAAACTATCCTGTTTTCTATGTGAATGATGAGAAAATTGCTGAATTTTTAGTATCAGAAAAAATTATTATTACCAGTTTTTACTATCCAACATCAACAAAAAAAATTAATAGAATTGTATTGAATGCAAATCACACAAAAAAACAGTTAGATCGATTGATTAACTTAATTTAATTTAATTTAAATCTTATTTTTTATGAAAACAAAAACCTTTCTTTTATTCTTTTTATTAATTACAATTATTTCATGTAATAAAGAACTAGAAATTATTGATAAACCTATAGAATTTGGAGACTTAAGAAAACAATTAAGTTTAGAGTACATGGAATCTCATTATGGAATTACCCAAGATGCCCCAACGATAGAACCAAAAATAATTGTGTTACACTGGACTGCTATTCCTACTTTAGGCGCCTCATTTAATGCCTTTATAGATACAAAAATCGGAAGTCATAGAACCAAAATTAATACCGCAAGTAACCTAAATGTATCCTCTCAATTTTTGGTGGATTTAGACGGAACAATTTATAGATTAATGCCAGAAAATTTTATGGCAAGACACGTTATTGGACTAAACCACAGTGCTATTGGAATAGAAAATGTTGGAGGAACAGCCGCGACGCCTTTAACAGAAAAACAAGTTGCGGCTAACATTAGGCTTGTTACTTACTTAAAAAACAAATATGACATCGATTATCTGATAGGTCATTATGAATATACTAATTTCGAGAATCATGAATTATGGTTAGAAAAAGATAGTGGCTATAGAACTAAGAAAACAGATCCTGGAAAAGATTTTCTTTTAAAAATTAAAAATGCTACGAAACATTTAAACTTTAAAGAAACTCCAAATTAAATACCAAATTTTGTTTAACCTTTTAAAGGTAAAAGCCACGAGAAACTAGTTCCTCGTGGCTTTTATTATATAATTAATTAAAAGATTTTATTCAGCTACATTCCACCAAAGAGGGGTTGTTAATCTAACATTGGCCGTATTATCTGGCATATTTTCATAATTTCTATCCTCTTCATTATACTCATACATCATTCCTTGAATCCAATCATTTGCACCAGGGAAAATTGTTAAGTTTACGTTTACAGGTCTTTCTAAATTAGGATATATGGTATTGCTGTAATCCATTCTTCTCATATCAACCCAAGTTTCTGGATCAAAAAGTAGTGTTATATACTTCTGAACCATAATATGTGTTAATGCTATGCCAGTAGCTCCAATTTCAGCATCCATTTTAGCGATATAACTTGCAGTTTCTATAGAACTTGCAGAAGCTTTTTCAAAATCTGCTTGAATTCCTGCTTTTAAAGCGGCATAAGCACCTGGCTTATCCCCTTTTCTAAATCTCGCCTCAGCTTCAATATATTTTACCTCACTAAAAGTCATCATGTATGTTGGTGCCGAAGGACTTGTGTAATACCCTCCATTTCCTAAAGAATAATTATCACCTCCTGTAGCGTTATCTGGCAAAGGTCCTTCTCCCGTTCTAACTCCTAGATATCCTCCATTTATAGCTTCTGGCACAATTATTTTAAGACGAGGATCTTCATAAGCAATTGGCAGGTTCAATGAATTTTTTAATAATTCTACAAAAAAGTGTGAGAAATAATCAACTCTTGAACTTCCATAACCTCCTGCAGCATAAGGTTGGCGATCATTTTCTGCACCACCACCACCGTAACTTCTAAAGGCATTATCTGCGTTTGATTGAAGTGCTTTCGCACATGCTTCTATAATTGCATCAGCATCATACGCCATATCTCCAGAACTTTTTTTAGAAAAATGATTTAAATAGCGTGCCTTTAAAGCATACGCTAATCTTGTCCATTGCTCTTTATTTCCGTTGTAAAAAACATCTCCTCCATTTGCATTTAACTCAATTTCACTTGGTTGTTTTATTTCTACAATTGCTTCATCTAGCAACTTAATAATACCTTGATAAACCGTTTTTTGATCTTCAAACTTAGGTGTTAAATTTAATGAGGATTCTCCATCATAAGTTTCCTTAAAAACAATTGGTCCATATTGATCAGTTGTTGTCCCAAAACCATACGCTCTTAAAATTTTACCTACTGCTGTAAAATTTGGTGAATTGTGTTTTTTTCCTAAAACTATTAAATCAGCCGTATTTGGCAATGAATACACGTACGCATTTTGCCATAAAAAATAGCGTCCGGTAGTAAAATAAGTGCTCCATGTTTCTGAGTAATAATTAGCATTATTTTGAGAACCATTTTGTGTGACTCCTAAAACCTCTCTACTACCTCTGTAAATAATACCCGTAAACATGTTTTCAATAGCACCCTTTATACGGTATTGTGGTTCTAATGATGCTGTTGTGGGTGCAGTTACAGAGCTATTTACATCAAAATAGTCTTCAGAACATGATAAAAAGCTGATACTAATAGCTAGTATACAAATAGTATATTTTAAATGTTTCATATTTTATATTTTAAAAAGTTAATTTAATTCCTATATCAAAACCTTTTGTGTTTGGGGTGCCAAGGTTATCTACACCTACGGAACCAGCCCCAGGAATACCTCCACCGAATGCATTTATCTCTGGATCTACACCGCTATAATTTGTAAAAGTGACTAAATTTCTTCCTGTTAGAGAAAATTCTAATTTAGAAATAGGTAAGCGATTTATAGTGTTTTCACCTAATTGGTAATTCAAACTTACATAACGTAAACGTGTATAAGAACCATCTTCAACAAAGTTGTCTGATAGTCTAGAATAGTAATCTTGATAATATACTTGGTCTTTAGTAACAGAGATATTATTAATTGAACCATCTGCTTTTACACCCGGAATAATAGTAGTTTCGCCTCTATCTGAAGTATTAGCGCCAACACCGTAAAATGCCAATGCTGATGCAGTAGCGTTATATACTGTATTTCCTTCTACAATGTCTAATAAAAAAGATAAACCAAAGTTTTTATATCTCATAGAACTTGAAACACCCAATGTAAAGTCGGGTTGCCTGTCTACATCTGTATAAGTTTCATCTGTTAAAGTTGGGTATCCGTTAGCTTCTATAAGAACTTCACCATCATCATTTTTAAGCGCTCTTTTTCCACGAAGTGAAAATAAAGAAGCGTTTAACACACCTGCACCTGCCGCAGAATTTAGAAAAGTCCATGAGTCTGATAAATAAACTTCTTTAAGCTCTCCTGGTAAATCTACCACTGTGGTTTTATTGCTTCCAAAATTAAAGTTCATAGTCCATTGAAAATCTGAAGTAGATGGCATCAATTTAACAGATAATAATGCTTCTATTCCCTTATTTTCAATTTCACCTCCGTTTAAAGTAGCATAGAAAGTCCCTGCTGATGGAGGAACACGTATATCTGATAAGATTTGATTATCTGAGACACTTTTATAATAAGTTGCGTTAAAGCTCACTCTATTGTTTAAAAAATTGGAATCAAAACCTATTTCCCAACTATTTGTAAATTCTGGTTCTAAAGCTGCATTTCCAACATCTACTCCATTGTAAGCATAACCGGTACTACCAAGTCCGTTTATTTGAGTTACTAAATAACTTTCTAACTGACCTATTGGAGCATCCTTTCCTACTTGTGCCCATGTACCTCTAAGTTTTAAATAACTTAAACCATCACCTTCTGATTTAATATTGAATAAATCAGTAAGAACAGCAGAACCACCAACAGAAGGATAAAAGAAAGATCTGCTCTTAGACGGCAATGTTGATGACCAATCATTTCTACCAGTTACGTTTAAAAATAATGCTTGTTTGTATCCTAGTTTTATTTCACCGAAAACACCTACATTCCTTTTTCTTGAAATACGTTCTGTTATACTTTGATTTTCTTTCGCAACATTACTTATATTATAAATACCTGGTGCCAAAAAATCTTTACCTGTTAAATAATCTGTTTTAACATTACTGTCTTCAACAGTATTACCTGCTAATAAATTCAATTCAAAATTATTTGATAATTGTGTATCGTAGGTCGCAATAAAATTTGAAGTATACTTTTTATAAAGTCTTTCGTATTGTGATATATAACCATCGTTTCTAGTATCATTTAATGAACCATTTGCTGTTATTCTACGGCTATGTTGATCATAAATATCTGCACCAAACTTGTAAGACAGATTCAAATTTTTATTGATGGCATAATCCAAACCTAAAGAACCTATAAATCTATTTAACTCATTCGTATTAGGGCTATTCTCTAAACTCCAGTAAACATTGTCAAATTCTTGTCCTGTATAAAAACCTTTTTGAGCTCCGTCTGCATCTTCATAGTCTTTTGCATTTACTGTAGATGGGTAGTTTAACAAACTCGTAATACTACCACCTGTTGCATTTCCTTGACGCGTGCTATTGATATTTGTTCTAATATAGTTTCCTGAAATTCCTAAAGTAAGTTTATCTGAAAGTTTAGAATTTTGTGTAATTCTAAAAGTTGTTTTATCATAAGACGTTGTTGGAATTACTCCTTCATTCGCTAAATTTCCTATTGAAAAGTAAGTATTGCTTTTTGCAGCACCTCCAGAATAACTTAAAAAATGATTTTGAGTTACTCCTGTAGTGTAAAAATCTTTTATATGATTATACGTTTTTGTTCCTGAAGGGATTTGTTCTCCCCATGATAAAGGACTATCACCGTTATAAACGATACCTCCACCTACTTGAAGTATTTGTTCTCCTTTTCCATAATTTCTTTGAATCGATGGAGTTCCAATAATATTATCAACTGAAAGAGAAGAAGATAAAAATACTTTACTTACGCCTTCTCTACCCCTTTTAGTTGTAATAACCACAGCACCTTCTGCAGCTTGTATCCCATATAATGCAGCAGCAGCAGGACCTTTAAGCACAGTTATACTCTCTATATCTTCTGGATTTAAATCCGATGCTCTGTTTGTACTTGCAACCTCTAAACTAGAATCGGTAGAGTTATCAATTGGCAAACCATCTACAATCATAAGTGGTTGATTATTTCCTGTAATGGATGTTCCTCCACGTATCATTATAACAGAAGAAGCCCCAGGTGCACCGCCAGAACTAGTTATAGTAACACCAGAAACTTTACCCTGTAAAGTATTAACCAAATTATTTTGATTCCCCTCTAAAAGTTCGTCAGATTTTAATGCTTGTGCAGCATATCCTAAAGATTTTTTTTGTCTTTTTATACCAAAGGAAGTCACAACAACCTCATCTAGTGCATTAGAGTCTTCTTCTAAAATTACATTTAATAAAGACTTACTTATTACAATTTCTTGGGTTTTGTAACCCAAATAGGAAAAAAGTAATACATCTCCCTTAGAGGCTTTTATTGTGTACTCTCCATTAAAGTCTGTACTTGTTCCTTTAGTTGCGCCCTTAACAAGAACACTTACCCCTAACAACTCTCCTGAACCATCTGACACTTTACCCTTTACCGCTATCTCTTGTGAATAAAAGTTAACTGTTAATGTTAAGCATAGAATAGTTAAAATAACTAGCTTTTGTTTCATAAAATGATCTTTATTAATTAATATTATTCGATAAAAGTATGCAAAAAAAAATATTTATAGCAAAAAAAAAGCAAAATTTAATAGTTTTGGCTAAAAAAATGCATAAATACTGCAAAATATAGAGTAATATGTTGCAGCATATAAAATTAAATATGCTGTAAAATGAATAAAGCAATTCTAAATCGTTACTTTCTAAATAAACTGTTTTTTCTATTGAAACTCAATTTATATCTGTTAAAATAGTACTAAACCAATAACTTGTTTGATAGCAATTTTTTCCTTGATAAGCTCTGTTACAGCTTTCATTTTTTTCATCAATAATATAGAGTAACAAATCAAACCTATTATAAGAAATGCTAGAAGTGGTATAAAAAGCATTATCGAAACCATTAATCTTCCAAACATCATTTTCCCATCTCCATTCGGGCTAAAAAGTTTAGATATTCTAAAATAGAAAAACGATATTGTGTTGTTCCGCAACCTGCTTTATCACTAACATATAAAGTATGAATTCCTGCTGATAAATTATCAAAAAAACCATCAGTTGCATAACTTCAAAATTTGTCATCAATGGCAAACTCATAGATTCCAATTCCTAAATTTAAAGGTATAATTTGTATTGAATTGTTACTTAAATTATCAGTAATTAGTGTCTGGTCGGTAAGTGACTAATTTAGTAAAAAGTTCACTTTTCATAGTTTTTTTTTAAATTCATTTGAAAAAAGTTTATGATTTGGTGTTTTTTAGCAGTTTTAACTGTTCAAATTGACAAA
>Ga0209390_10002550_pt1 | contig 31606 bp, 31 predicted proteins | sample BON01_FD_187212 | JGI IMG/M metagenome (GOLD analysis project Ga0209390, IMG submission 187212) | Freshwater microbial communities from Lake Bonney liftoff mats and glacier meltwater in Antarctica - BON-01 (SPAdes) (version 2) | ecosystem: Environmental > Aquatic > Freshwater > Ice > Glacier...
TAAAGCAAAGAAAGAAGCAACACCCGACTTATTCAGCAAGAAAGAAAGTGAACAAGAGCAATTAAAAGGTTTAGGTTTTAAAGTATTCAAACTTCAAAAATCGAATTTCCCAAGAGTAGAATACGCCCCAGACCCTGAATTGTCTGATGTAGAAAATATTGAGTTGCTAAAAAAATACATCAAAGACAAAGAAGCGCAATTGGTTAATGCGTTTAACAAAAAGGAGTTAATAACTGAAATACTAATCAAAAACGGTTTCAAACTCAATTACAGCCTAACAAAGCAAGCCGAATTTAAGAAAAATGAAATTTTGTTTGCCACAGATGGCGATAAAGAAACGCTAATCTGTTTAGATGTACTAATTGCTAACGAAACTGTAGAACATTTTAAAACCCATACAGACAAAAAGCTAATTGTATTGGAACGTGCTTTAGACACCACCAAAAAATGGAATTTAAAACACGCTATGGGCGATAAGTTTAATGCTTTTTAAAAAAATAGAATATGAAAAACAAAGTAATTAGTTTATTTGGAAACAACAAAATTGTACAAAATAAAGGTGTAAAATATTCTGAACTATTAGAGCAGTTTATGTCACCGTTTGTTAATGAATTTAAAAATATAGAATATATTGAAGATATTATTGAATTTGCAATAAGTGCTTGGAATTTTGGAAATATCGAAATTATTCTACCAAAAGGAGCGTTTAAAAAAGCAACTAAACTAATTAAAGAAAAGGAAATTAGTAGTGTTTTATTACGTAAAATGATTGATTATAAGGTTTCTAATTTCAAGGAGTATGAAAATTTCATTGTTGATTATGAAATAAAGGACGTTAAACCAGGAGAAAATCCCGTACTAAGTATTGTAACCCAAGAAAAAGAGGTCTATTTGGCTAATATGTTAAATGAAAAAGAAAAAAAAGACCTGCACACTCAAGAGAATTATGAAGAAAATTATATTAATCGCAGTGCCATTATTTTAAAGATTAAACAACCATTTTTCGATTGGTACGCTGATTTGTATCCAGAAGATGACTTACAAGAAGCATCACAAAAAGCGAATATTTATTTAATTGATGAGACCATTGATGATCTCGAAAAATGGTTAAAAAAGAAATTCGATAAATTTTTTAAGATGGAATTATCGGAATGGAGCAATAATAAAAAGGAATGGCCTAAAAGGCGCGACTACAAAATGTTTAATCTTTGGTTTCGAGTTGAAATATCAGAAGATATTTATGATTTAGAAAAAAAACCAATTCTAAAACAAGAATAAATAACCATTTTATACCTAAAAATGAACATACCTTTAAACGAATTTGAGCAAATTATTGATGAGAAAATTCTTAAAAGAGGATTGTCCTACTTTAAAGGTGGTGCAATAACTGATTTTTTAGAAATTTCAAGTGGAGAATATGAAGTTATTGTTTCTGGAACAGAGGAATACAACGTTCGGATAAAAATAAGGAACAACATTATTACTGAACATAATTGCGATTGCCCCTACGATATGGGGGTAGTTTGCAAACACGTAGTTGCAGTAATTTTTCATTTACAACAAGATAAATTAGAACTAAATGAACCAAGTATTTCAAAACCAAGAAAGAAAAAAGCAAAATCTGTTTCTCAACAAATCAAGGAATTATTAAAAGTAATTTCACACAAGGAACTTATAGAATTTGTACAGGAGAATAGTAAAAAAGACAGGAAATTTAGAAATTACTTTTTAGCATCCTTCGGGTATTTAAGCCAAGATCAATCCAAAGAATTTTATCAAAAACAGATTCACTCTATTTTACAAACCGCAGCAGGAAGAGACGGTTGGATTGGCTGGAATGATATGAAATATGTTGTAAATACCACAGAACCGTTTTTAGAAAATGCTGAAAAGTATTTGCTAAACAATAATTTTGAAAACGTATTCTTCATCAGCACCGCTTTATTAGAAGAAATAACAGAAGCCTTTCAGTATGGAGATGACAGTAATGGAGATTTGGGTTATTTTGTAGAATCCGCAATGGAATTGCTTTCAAAATTAGCACAAGAAAAAATTTCAGAAACGCTTAAACAAGAAGTCTTTGAGTATTGCATTTCATCCTTTAAAAAACAATTATTTGAAGGTTGGGATTGGCATTTAGGAATATTACATATTGCTTTTAAATTAATTGAAAGAGAAAGTGATGCGGATATTATACTCAGCTGTTTGGGCACTATTAAAGGAGAATACGAACGAGAACAAGCGCAATCTTTTAAATTAGATTTATTGAGAAAATTTAAAGATGAAAAAGAAGTTGAAAAGTACATTAATGAACACATTTCAAACTCATCAATCAGAACCAAAGAAATAGAAAAAGCATTTAAAAGTAAAAACTTTGAGAAGGTAATAAGCCTTTCAAAAGATGGAATTAAACATGACGAGAAAGACAAACCTGGTTTAGTGAAAGTATGGTACAATTGGTTACTGAAAGTTGCTCAATCAAAAAAAGACACTTCAAAAGTTATTGAATATTCAAGATTTCTGTTTATTGATAATTTTCATCCAGAACAAGATTATTATCAAATTCTAAAAGAAAATATTGAGGATGAAAATTGGCATCCATTTTTAGAAGAAATAATAAAAGAGTTAACACCTAAAAGCAGACGGACTTACGCTGAGCTCGTACGAAAAATTTACATAAATGAAGAATGGTGGGATAGGTTATTTATTATGCTTAAACAAAATTCATCTATGGAGAATATCGAGCAAAATGAACAGTATTTAGCAAAAAATTATTCTTCTGAATTAATTGAATTGTATAGCGAAAGTATTATAAATTATGTTGAAAAATATATTGGGCGAAGTCATTATCAAACAGCTTGCAGATATTTACGAAGAATGAAAAAGTTGGGCGGAAATGAAAAAGTAAATGAGTTAATAGCGTTTTTTAAAAAACAATATCCGCAGCGTAAAGCTTTAATGGACGAACTAACCAGAGTGTAAAAAACAGAGCCAATAAAAGTCATACACATTGCCAAGTCGCTTGAAAAGCCAACTGCATGATTCAAAACTTGTCGGCAGCGTATGCCTTTGCCAACGCTACAAACTGAACCGGAAAAATAAAAAGAGGGCACACGCAATGTATATAAAAAATAGGCGAAGCAGTAGTGAATTCAAAGCTTGTAGCTCGTATCAAACTTTGTATTTAACCGAAAGTTTCGTGCTTTGAAATTGCCTACTTTTCATATACCAACCGATAGCGAAAAGCAAAAAATACACTACACAAATTCCAAACTTTAACAAATAATCCTTATTTAGATTAAATATAAATACTTATTTTTGTAATATTGATTCAGAATTAAATGGGCAAGAAGAAAGATAACAAAAAGAAAAAAAAAGAGGAGAAACTCTTTAAGTTTAAGGTTGATAAATCTTTAGCTAAAGTAAAATCTAAATGCTGTAAGAAATTTGAAAAATCTGAAAGTAAACGATGTAAAAAATGTCCTTGTTTTGATTTATTAAAACAAACGGCATAGCAAAATTACTGCTTCCACTTAATATTACATCCAATACTTGGTTTCTGAATTCCCATAGTTGTTTTGTTTTCTAATAAATATTCTATCGCCTGTCTTATATCTTTTCCGTTTAAAGGAATTCCGTTTTTAGGTCTCGAATCATCTAATTGTCCGTGATAAATAGCTTTTAAATTTTCATCAAACACATAAAAATCTGGCGTGCAAGCTGCATTGTATTCTTTTGCTATTTCTTGAGTTTCATCAAACAAATAAGGAAAATTATAATTATTTTTTTCTGCAACTTGCTTCATGAATTCTGGCGCATCCTGCGGATAATTTTCAATTTCATTGCTACTTATCGCAATAAAATTGATCCCTTTTTGTTGGTATTCATCAGCTAATTTCACCAATTCAGAATTAACATGAATCACAAACGGACAATGATTACAAATGAACATAATTACTGTTCCTTTTGCACCTTTTGTTTCATTTAGAGATAAAAATTCATCCGTAATGACATTTAATAAATTAAAATGAGGCGCTTTTGTGCCGATTTTAAACTCTTTCGATTCAGTTAATGACATTCTTTTTGATTTTGAGAATTAAAAATACAATCTCTAATTTAAAGAGGGACTAATTTTTCGTTAAAAATATGAAAAAGCTGATTTGATAATGTCAATAACATGAAAAAATCTACTAAAAAAGTTTTGTATCAACTCAAAAATAATTAGTAATTTTAAAATCTAAATTCCTTTGCAAAAAATAAATTAATGAAGTGGAGAAATAACAGGAAAAGTTCTAATGTAGCATATAGGAGTATTCTGTAATGTTAGCATTACAAGCTGATTTTATATCTGGAGTTTGGGCATATCATTCACAAAATATGAATGTAATTTTAGAAGAAGGAGATTTGCAAGAAGCGTTAGATGCTGCTTTTGCGATTGGTAATGATCGTTTACACAAACAATCTTTTGGTCGTGTGGTGCCAATTCTTTTACCCACGGAACTTCTGAACAACGAATGCTTTGGTTTAAAAAAGGATATGATACAAAGTGATATTAATCAAGGAGATGCGTTTAATGCGAGTTCCTTATAATCGAATTATTTGATGGAGAAAATTGTAAAAGCAACAATAAAAGATGCTAAATTATTATCAAAAATAGGTAAAAAAGCATTTTTAGTTCCGCATGGAAAAGCAGGTTCCAAAGCAGATATTGGTAAATATGTAGCATTAAATTTCAGCGAAGAAAATTTAATTAAAGAAATTTCGAATCCTAATTTTGAATATTTTCTTATTTATTACAATGACAAAATTGCCGGATTTTCTAAAGTAATTTTTAATTCGGTTAATGAAAATATTAAAGATAAAAACGCAACTAAAATGGAACGTTTGTATTTGTTAGAAGAATTCTATGGATTAAATTTAGGCAAAATATTATTAGATTTTAATATTAAAATTGCGAAAGAGAATAACCAATCAGGTATTTGGTTATATGTTTGGATAGAAAATAATAGAGCGATTTCTTTTTATAAAAAAATGGGGTTTATTAAAGTTGGCGAATTCGATTTTGTGGTTTCTGCAACACGAACTAATCCAGATTACCTGCTGTATTTGGCATTTTAATAAAAAATAGTTAACTATAAATACTTGAATCTAGCTTTAAAAAGAGAATAGATTTTAAAAATCTATTCTCTTTTTCTTTTGTAAATTAGACACCTAAATTTTTATGATGAAAAAACTCACATTACTATTTTTATTTGTAGCTATTTCTTTTTCTGCACAAACAGATCAAAGAATATTTGACATTATCAACGCTGTTTCTGCGGATAAAATTAAAGCCGGTGTAAAAAAACTAACCGAATTCGGCACAAGAAATACATTTTCTGACACCATTTCTGAAACGCGTGGAATTGGAGCTGCAAGACGTTGGATAAAAAAAGAATTTGACAACATTTCTGCTGGTTGCGAAACTTGTTTAACTGTTTTTTATCAAAAAGATTTGGTTACAAAAAAAGGGAACAGAAGAGTTCCTCATGACGCTTATGTTGTAAATGTTGTTGCGATTCAAAAAGGAACAAAATACCCAAACAAATATATTATTATGAGTGGCGATATCGATTCTCGTGCAAGTGACACCATGGATTTTACTACGGATGCGCCTGGCGCAAATGACAATGCATCAGGAATGGCAGGAACTATTGAAGCTGCCCGAGTTTTATCGAACTATAAATTCGAAAATAGTATTATTTATGTTGGACTTTCTGGAGAAGAACAAGGTTTATTTGGTGGCGCAGGTTTAGCACAATATGCAAAAGATCAAAATTGGGAAATTATTGGGATTTTGAACAATGATATGATTGGGAATATTGAAGGTGTTGATGGTGTGATTGATAATCGTGCTTTCAGAATTTTTAGTGAACCTGTTCCTGCGAATGAGACAGAAAATCAACGAAATGCAAGACGTTTTTATGGTGGTGAAGTGGATGGAATTTCTCGTCAATTGGCAAGATACATTCACAAAACAACAAAAACGTATATGCCAGAAATGAACCCGATGATGATTTACAGATTAGATAGATTTGGTCGCGGTGGACATCACAGACCTTTTAACGATTTGGGTTTTGCAGGAATTAGAATCATGGAGGCACATGAAAATTATACCCAACAACATCAAGATATTAGAACCGAAAACGGAATTAATTATGGCGATACTTTTGAGCATGTAAATTTTGAATATGCAAAAAAACTAACCGCTGTAAATGCTATTAATATGGCAAGTTTAGCTTGGGCGCCACCAAGTCCAACAATTGTAGAAATTGGCGGAATCGTAGAAGCGTCTGCAAGATTAAAATGGAATAAAGTGGAAGGCGCTAAAGGATATAAAATTTATTGGCGGGATACAACTTCACCAACTTGGGACCATTCAAGATACGTAGAAACCACCGAATTTACTTTAGACGGAATTGTAATTGACAATTTCTTCTTTGGCGTTGCTGCTGTTGGCGAAAACGGGCATGAAAGTGTGGTGGTTTTTCCGAATAAAATATTGAGATAGTATTCATTTTTAGATATTAAATCATTGTTGTCTGATAAAAGAAACAAGACCGTTTCACTTTTAGAATCAAGAAACAAGACCTGATTCTAACTGTTTGAATAACATAGATATTTTAAAATAGAAATTACATTTATTTGTCTTTTTAAAGTTAACTCCAAATTCAGGCTAACATTTAAAAACTGCGTTAAGCTATACTATTTATTGATGTTACTGAAATTAAGATAGTATTAATCGGTCAGCAATGATATTAAATATTCATCTTTTTATTATTTTTAAATACGAAACCTCAAAGATTTTAATACTGAAACGAGTTCGGCACAAGAACCTTTGAGGTTTGAATTAATAAAAAACTTTGATTATTTAATTTCTACAATCCGCTTATAAAATTACCATACGGATCTTTGAATTGTGTGCCTTCTGCATATCTGAATTTACTTAACTTTTTAAATTCAACTAATGCCCAAAGTACAAATTCCTTCACAAAATAACTTTCTTGTTTTCTTGTATTTGGCTGATATTTTTGCAATAATTCTTCTAAAGGCGCAATTTTATCAATCATTGTTTTATAGTTTTCCTCGTTTATTTCATCAAGAATTTCAAAATCGTCATTGATATTAAAAAACCAAGAAATAATTTCATCGTAAGGTGATTCTTCTGTTTGCTTTTCTAATTTCTTGATTTCTGGAAAAAATGTCGGAAATAAATTTTTAATCGCATTGCCAATTAAACCTTCTGCAACCACAGAAGCACCCTCTTGTTCACCTTCATAAACTAATTCTACCTTTCCTGTAATTGCTGGAATAATTCCGTCAAAATCACTCAATCGAATCGTTGTTTTTTCATCACCAGAAATTAACAAACGTCTTTCTGCTGTACTTAATAAATTTTCAAAAGCCGTAATACTTAAACGTGCACTTACGCCACTTTTCGCATCAATATATTCGCTATCTCTAGCTTCAAATACAATTTGTTCTAGTAAATCTTTTGCCAATTCTGGAACAAAAATGTTTTCTGTTTGACGCTTATCTAACTTCGCTTCTTGTTGCGTAATTAATTTTGCAGTTTCTATATCTTCTGGATAATGCGTTAAAATTTGCGAACCAATTCTGTCTTTCAGCGGCGTAACAATACTTCCGCGATTGGTGTAATCTTCTGGATTTGCCGTAAAAATAAACTGCATATCTAAAGGCAAACGCATTTTAAATCCACGAATCTGAATGTCACCTTCTTGTAAAATATTAAATAATGCAACTTGAATTCTAGCTTGTAAATCAGGCAATTCATTAATCACGAAAATACATCTGTTTGCACGCGGAATCATTCCGTAATGAATAACTCGATCATCAGCATAACTCAATTTCAAATTTGCTGCTTTTATTGGATCAACATCACCAATAATATCTGCAACAGTAACATCTGGTGTTGCTAATTTTTCTGCAAAACGCTCACTTCTGTGCATCCAAGTAATTGGAGTTTTATCTCCCTTTTCGTTGATTAATTCTTTTGCAAATCTTGAAATTGGATTTAGCGGATCGTCATTCACTTCAGAACCTTCCACTACGGGAATATATTCATCCAATAAATTGAGCATTAAACGCGCTAAACGTGTTTTTGCTTGTCCTCTTAATCCTAATAAATTGATGTTGTGTTTGCTTAAAATTGCTCTTTCTAATTCGGGAATTACGGTGTTTTCATACCCATAAATCCCTACAAATACCGATTTTTTATTTAGTATAGAAGTTATCAAATTCTCTCTCAATTCATCTTTAATTGATTTTGATTTGTAACCTGATTCTTTTAATGCTCCTAATGTTGTAATTTTTTCTAAATTCATTTTTCTATCCCTAACCCTTTCCGAAGGAAAGGGAACTATTGCGGGTAATTTTTATATTAATAATTATGTTTTAATTCTGCCCAATTCTTCCCTTTGGAAAGATGCCTTTTTAGGCAGATGGGATTTCCAATATTGGAAAAGCCTTCCCTTCGGGAAGGTTGGATGGGCTTTTTTTTAACCTTTAATCCTCTTCTTCCTATTCGTTTCATAATCCTCAAAAATCATTTCTCCCAAACCTTTTAAGCCTGTATAAAATGCTTTTCCTCTGTTCGATTTTGTAAATTCTTGAATAAATTGTTTTAAATATGGATCTTGAGCAATCATAAAAGTAGTAATTGGAATATGTAACTTTCTGGCTTGTTGCGCCATCGAATAACATTTATTTACAATATACGGATCCAACCCATTACTATTTTTATAATATTGACCATCGGGCAAACGCAAACAACTTGGTTTACCATCGGTAATCATAAAAATTTGTTTGTTGGTGTTTCTTTTTCTTCGGAGTAAATCCATCGCCAATTGCAAACCAGCAACCGTATTTGTATGATATGGACCAACATTCAAATATGGTAAATCTTTAATTTTAATTGTCCAAGCATCGTTACCAAAAACTAAAATATCTAACGTATCTTTTGGATAACGAGTCGTTATTAATTCAGATAATGCCATCGCAACTTTCTTGGCAGGTGTAATTCTGTCTTCTCCATACAAAATCATAGAGTGAGAAATATCAATCATTAAAACCGTGCTCATTTGCGATTTATGATTGGTTTCTTCCACCACTAAATCATCTTCGGATAACTGAAAATCGCCTATTCCATGATTGATTTGTGCATTTTTTAAACTTTCTGTCACAGAAACTTTGGCTAAATCGTCTCCAAATTGGTAATTTTTAAAATCGCCAGTGTGTTCATCTCCTAAACCTGCGGCTTTACTTTTATGATTTCCACCGCCACTTTTTTTAATTTTACCAAAAATCTGATTTAACGCTTGCTGACGAATTGCACGTTCTGTTTTTGCAGTAATTTTATTTCCTCCAATTCCGTTTGCATCAATTTCTTCTTTTATAAAACCTTTCTTCTTTAAATCTTCTATAAAATCATCAACCGTGTATTCTGCGGTTGTTAATTGATATTCTTGATCTAATTGACGTAACCAAGCAATTGCTTCATCAAAATCTCCTGAAGTATGTGTAATCAATTCTTTGAAAATTTCGAATAATTTATCAAAAGGCGATTGATTTTTTGCTTCATAGGGTTTGAATACAAATCCTTTTCTATTTATTTTTTCTTTCATTACTATAAAAATACGGCTTTTATCAGCTTGATTTAAAACATTAACATTGCTTTAGTATAACCTTCTTGTTTAAGATGTCTCACTCAGCAATGAAAAGAGTTCTTGAAGTTTATTATTAGGAGAAAAAAACTGGGTTAATTAAATTTAAATATTTGATTGTTAAATTGTTAAAATAATTTCTAAATCTTATATAGAATTTTTGATATTGAGATGAATTAAATAGAGGATTGAGTTGCTCGAACAAGTATTATAAATAGAATTCCTTTTGAGCAATCGATTTTGGATAATCAATAAAAAGCTAAAAAAAACCCACTTTTAGTGAACTTTTAAAAGGTTTAGATTTTTTTGAAAGTAATAACAATTGTGAAAGTTTCTCCATCAAAAGTTTCTGAAGTAGTAGCAGAAAAAGCAGTATTGTTTTTAGTGAAATTTAGTTTTACCTCTTCATCATCTACACCATCCCCAACTTTATAAGTTGAATTACCAACATTTACCCAAGTTGAATTGTCAGTTTCACTTATACATCCATTTCCGTCTTCATAGAAACTTATGGTATTGGTTGTCCCATTTGCCAAGAAAGTGATAGTAGATTTTTTTTCACAATCAGTTGTTTGTTCCATTCCATTTAATAATATTGATTCTTGTTGCCATTTTCCAATAATTAAATCAAAATCTGTATCCTCATCAGAACTGCATGAAATTAAAATAGTAGCTGCAATAAATAGGTAAAATAATTTTTTCATAGTAATTGAATTTTAAATTTTAGTGTAATAGCTAAATTAAACAATAAAAAAATTATTTAATGTTTTTTATAACTTTTTTGCACATTTTTTTATTCTTTCAGACAAATCTAACAAAGATTCTTTTAGTGTTTCTGTTTCTTCTTTGGTTAACCCGCCTTTACTATCTGTGCCATCTAATTTGTGATGCAGCCATGATCGTGATCTTCCGAAATATTTTTTCGAAATATTCGCCCAAGACACATCCACTATAATATCCCATAATACAGATTTTGCATTTGTTTTTTGTAATGTTTCCATGTTTTTTATTTTGAAAGAGAATAGATAATTAATTTTAATCGTCCATTAACTCGGCTAAAAGTCTATTTATATAAAGCTCAAGATCTATTAATTTAGGGTATGTTTTATTGTAATTTCTAATTGTTTCAATCAAATCTTTTTCATTTGTAGTTAAAATCATACCTTTCTTTTAGATTATTGAACTTTCACAAATATAATCAACAATTGTTGATTATATTTCTTTTATAGCTTTTATCTTAGTATTAAATTTTCAGTAAAAGGAAATATTAAGAATCACTAGTGTCCGACAAAAGAATCAATACCGTTTACTGAATCTAGTTCAGCACAAGTCACTTTTAGAATCAAGCTACCTGCCGGCAGGCAGGCAAACAAGACTTGATTATAACTGTCTAAAAAACAGCGGTATTTTAAAATAGAAATTACATTTATTTGTCTTTTAAAAGTTAACTTCAAATTCAAGCACTATTTAAAAATAACGTTAAACTGTACTATTTATTGATGTTGCTGAAATTAAAATAGTTTTAATCCGACAACAATGATTAGGAATAGTTCTTAAACGATACCGTATTTAAAATTTTAGTTTATTAAGAGTTAGTAGGAAAATCATTTTAATCAATATCTTTATTTTGTTCAATTTTAAGATTTTTCTTGCCACTTTCGATTCTATCAAAATTTATTTCATCGATTTCATCATGAATTACATCCTCTTTCAAAACGTTTTTTTCTTCTTTTGCCCAATTTTTCTTTTCACGGACTTTTTTGTATAATTTGATGCTTAACATCAAAAGCACTCCAAATAAAATAATTCCTGCAACTCCCCAAATCCAATTAATGGCACTTTTAAGCGTTACTAAAAAAACAACAGCAAATAGAATTATTGTAGAAACTTCATTGAAAATTCGCAGCTTGAAAGCGGAAATTTTCACAATGTCTTTTTGTAATTTAGAATAAATCTTTTGGCAGTATCCGTGATAAAAAAACAAACCAAAAACAAAGGATAATTTGACCAACATCCAAGGTTGTTCTAATAAAATAGGACTTTTATAAAGCATCCAAACTCCAAAGAAAGTTGCCAAAATAGCAGAAGGCCAGGTAATAATATACCACAAACGTTTGCTCATTAACTTGAATTGCGTTTGTAAAATTCCTTTCGCAGGTTCTAATCTATCTTCGGCCTCTGTTTGATAAATAAACAAACGCACAATGTAAAAAAGACCTGCAAACCAAGTCACAATAAAAATAATATGTAATGATTTTACGTATAAATAATCCATGATATTTAATTTAGTTTCAAAGTTGATAAAGTTAAGAATTATAAAATGGTAAAGTTTGATAGTTTTTATTTTGTCTCACTTTTAATTTCTAGTTTCTGACTTTTATCGGCTAACCAAAAAAAACTAAGCTTCAATCCAATTTACTAAAACATCTACCCAATCGTCATTATCATTAATACACGGAATTGCATAAAATTCTTCTCCACCAGCTTTCAAAAATTCTTCTTTACCTTCCATGGCAATTTCTTCTAGAGTTTCTAAACAATCAGAAACAAAGGCGGGTGTAACAACCGCTAATTTCTTAATGCCTTCTTCAGGGTATTTTTCAAGCATTTTATCCGTATAAGGTTGTAACCATGGGTCACCAGCTAATCTAGATTGGAAAGAAACAAAATATTGATGTGGTTCTATGCCTAAATATTCAGCAACTTGCCAAGTAGTTTCATAACATTGATGTTTATAACAAAATTCATGAGCAGGTGATGCCGTTTTACAACATTCAAAATTTACGCTATCATTCGGTTTACAGTGGCTTTTTGTTATGTCAGATTTCCGAACATGTCTTTCTGGAATTCCGTGATAAGAAAATAGAATTTTATCCCATTCTTTGCCCTCTAAATAGTTTTTAATGCTATCTCCCAGAACTTTTATATACTCCTTTTTATGATAAAAAGCAGGAATATCTGTAAACTTCATTTGTGGATAAAATTCCTTTCTCAATTCTTCTGCTAAGACCAAAATTGTTTCGGTAGTTGCCATCGCATGTTGCGGATACAAAGGCACAATCAACACGTCTGTAACACCCTTTTCATGCAATTCTTGCAAACCGTCTTTTATAGACGGACTTCCATATCGCATTGCTAAAGCAACAGGTAATTCTGTTTTTTCTTGTACTTTGTCAAGTAATCTTTCTGATAAAACAATTAATGGCGAACCTTCATCCCACCAAATTTTCTTATACGCTTTTGCAGATTTTTTTGGTCTTGTGTTCAATATAATTCCCCGAACTAATATGTATCGAAGCCAATACGGCGCATCAATAACGCGTTCATCCATTAAAAATTCATCTAAATACTTTCTAACATCTTTGGTTGATGTACTCGCTGGCGATCCTAAATTAACTAATAAAACTCCTTTCATAATAAAAGCCCATCTTAATCTTCCCAAAAGGAAGAAACTGTTACGGGTATATAGTTTGTTTGTACTCTTGTTATTCTGAACCTATTTTAGATTCTATTTTTATACTATAAAGCAGAATTTATTCTGCATATTTTTTCTTCATAATCTATTCCTTCCCTTTGGGAAGGTTAGGATGAGTTTGTTTTTGTTTCGTAACTTCATAAAGCGTTATTGCTAAACTATGTATCACATTCATACTCGAATTACGTCCAAACATTGGGATTGAAACCGTGTAATCTACTAAATTAATATTGTTAATTCCGTTTCTTTCATTTCCCAAAAGTAATACGATTTTCTCATGTTTTACGAAATCAAAATCTTCAATATTTATACTTTTATCAGTGATTTCTATTCCTATTATCGTATTCCCTTCTTCTTTTAGTTGATGAATTGTTTCATCAAAATCGCTATAATACTCGTAATCAATTTGTTCAATCGTGTTTCTTGCGGTTTTTTTTACAATTCGGTTTTCAATAGTTGGTGACGTTTCATGAAAATAAATCTTTTGAACACCAAAACTTTCAGAAATCCTGAAACACATTCCAATATTTTCCGGTGTTCTAATTGCGTCACAAACAATTGTAATTGGAAACTGTTGTTGTTTATTTTCGATATCATAATGTGTTAGTTGTTTCATAAATCCCATCTTAATCTTCCCGAAGGGAAGAAACTCATGCTTACTACTTCCTCTTAAATTTTTCTATTTCTTTTTTTAATATAAACCTCAAATAAAATTTACTTTAATAATGATTTTCCATCCCGTTTCCGCAACAGTTCTTTTCCTTCGGAAAGGTTAGGATAGGATTTCGGGAAGGTTAGGATGGGCTTTTTACGCTTCCCATATACTTCTTTGGCGTTGTCCCAAACTTCTTTTTAAAAGCAGCAATGAAATGACTTGCCGCAGAGTAACCGACTCTTATACCCACTTCATTTACGTTATATTGATTCGTTTCCAACAATCTTCTGGCATGTTCCATTTTATAATCGAATAAAAAGCTATAAACAGAGTCGCCATAAATCTGCTTAAAACCTTCTTTTAATTTTTTGATATTTAAACCGATTTCGGTTGCTAATTCAGCTAAACTTGGCGGTTCTGCCATTCTAGAAATAATAATATCTTTCGCTTTTCTAATTTTTAAAACGTTTTGTTCATCAACCAGAAAAGGGCAAAATTCGCCATCGGCAACTTCGCCTTTTTGAAAATGTAAACTCAACAATTCGTAAATTTTCCCTTTAATATACAGGTTTCTAATAGAACTATTACTATTCGAATTAATAATTTGCTGCAAAACCACCAAGGCGGTTGGTTTTATTTCGCTGTTGTCATAATATTTTCTGTTGATATTTTCCTTACTCAAAAACGGAATGTAATTCGCTTCTTTAGAAAACAACGCATGAAATTTTTTGATGGAAATTAATAAAGAAACTAACGTTGTTTTTGGTTTAATTTCTAAATTAATTGGTAATTTTTGTTGTGGATTGTATAATAATATGGAATGTGTGTCTAAAACGTCGAAAGAATAATTACCGCTATTAAAATGGAATTTTGCAAAACCTTTCAAACAAAAATGCAATTGAATAAAAGAGCTGTCTATTTCACGCTCAAAACGCTCTTCTTCATTACTATCATTTTGAAAATGAAGCAAATGAAATTCGTTGTCTAAATTTATTTCGTCAAAAGTACTTCCAGCGATATTTTTCTCCATAGTAAAAATCAAGTTATGGTTTCTTTTTATTTAGAATCATTCTATATAAAAAACTTCTTTCTAGTTGATTTCACTACAAAAATACTGATTTTTATTAGTTTTTAAATTAAAAAAATAGTAAAAAACAAACATCGACATTAAAAGTACTTTTAGCGATACTTTTATCAAAAGTTACTTTCTATTTTTGCATCGCTTTACTGAAGCAATTTAAATGACATCAGAAAAACATCATTCTTCTTTATATAATATTGGCGTTAGTTATGAAAAAGCTGACGTAACTATTCGTGGTCAATTTAGTGTTTCCAAGGAGAATCAAGTTGCTTTATTAAAAGAAGCAAAAAGCAGAGGTTTCAAAGCTGTAATGGTCTTGTCCACTTGTAATAGAACAGAAATTACAGGTTTTGCAGAGCATCCGTATCAATTAATTAGTTTATTGTGTGAGTTTTCTGACGGGAACGTAGAAGATTTTGCGAAATTTTCTAATGTTTACAAAAATCAAGAAGCAGTAGATCATTTATTTAGAATTGGTACAGGTTTGGATAGTCAGATTTTGGGCGATTATGAAATTGTAGGTCAATTAAAAATAGCTTTTAAACAAGCAAAAATCTATAAAACTACCAATTCACATTTAGAACGTTTAATAAATTTGGTTTTACAAGCGAGTAAAAAAGTAAAAAACCAAACCAAGTTAAGTTCAGGAACAACGTCGGTTTCTTATGCCGCTGTTCAATATATCGTTTCCAATTTGCCAGATTATAATTCAAAAAACATGTTGGTTTTTGGTTTGGGAAAAATGGGAAAACACACCTGCAAAAATTTAGCGGAATATACCAATAATAAATCGGTCCGTCTAATCAACAGAACTCTTGAAAAAGCAAACGATTTTGCAAAAAATCATCCACAAATTAAAATTGGTGATTACAATAATTTATCACAAGAAGTAAATAATGCAGATGTTTTAATAGTTTCTACTGGCGCATCATTTCCTACAATTACAAAAAGACATATTTCTTCGGATAAAAAAATGCTAATTTTAGACTTGTCGATACCTAAAAACGTATCAGAAGAAGTAGAAGAGTTACAAAATGTAACGTTAATAAATGTTGATGAATTATCGAAAGTTACAGACGAAACATTAGCAATTCGTAAACAAGAAATTCCATTAGCAGAAAAAATTATAAAAATACATGTTGATGAGTTTAATGAATGGTTGCATCATCGTAAATTTACGCCAGCAATTGCAGCATTAAAAAAGTCATTAAAAAGTATTCAGCAAGACGAAATTAATTTTCAAAGAAAAAAAATAAAAGATTTTGATGAAATTCAAGCAGAAATAATCACATCAAGATTCATTCAAAAAATAACGACACAGTTTGTAAAACATTTAAAAGAAGAAGAAACTTCTGTTGACGAAAGTATAGAAGTCATGAGCAAAGTGTTTGGTACAAATTAAAAAGCAATCAATGCAAAGAATTATTAGAATTGGAACACGTGACAGTCAATTAGCACTTTGGCAAGCTAATAAAGTTAGGAAAGAGTTAGAAGAATTAGGTTACAAAACTCAAGTTATTCCAGTAAAATCTCAAGGTGATTTAGTGTTAGACAAACCCATTTATGAAATGGGAATTGTTGGTGTTTTTACAAAATCATTAGATATTGCATTGTTAAATAAAGAAGTTGACGTTGTTGTACATTCTTTAAAAGATGTACCAACAAAAATGCCCGAAGGTATTAAGCAAGCTGCCGTTTTAAGACGTGCAAATTATAGCGATATTTTAATTTTAAAAGGAACTGAAGAATTTTTTGGAGAAAAAGAAGGAATAATTGCAACAGGAAGTGTTCGAAGAAGAGCGCAATGGTTAAATAGATATCCAACACATAAAATTACTGGTTTACGTGGAAATGTGAATTTGCGTTTGCAAAAATTAGAAGATAGCGATTGGAATGGCGCAATTTTCGCAGCAGCTGGTTTAGAGCGTTTGGGTTTAAGGCCAGAAGGCGCCATCAATTTATCTTGGATGATTCCTGCACCAGCACAAGGCGCAATAATGATTGCTTCTTTAATTGATGATGATTTTATTTCTGATGCTTGTGAGCAAATTAATCATAAAGAAACAGAAATTTGTACGACTATTGAACGTGAATTTTTAAATTTATTAGAAGGTGGATGTTCAGCACCAATAGGCGCTTTAGCATATATCGATGAAAAAACAGAAGAAATTAACTTTAAAGGTTTGTTGCTTTCTGTTGATGGTAAAAAGAAAATTTCTGTAAATAAAACGGCAAAAGTTGGTAGCCATAGATATTTGGCAAAAGATTGTGCAGATTATATCATTAATAGAGGTGGACGAGAGTTAATGATTGAAGAGTTTGAAGAAGAAGTAAAGGAATTTGCTGTTTTTTCTACCAAAAATCTATCCGAAGTTCAGGGAAAATTGTTTGATGATTCGATTGATTACCAAAGTTCTGATTTTTTGAAAATCAGATTCAATAGAATGTCGCCAACTGTTGTAAAAAACGGAATTGAAAACGTTATTATTACCAGTAAAAACGGAGTAGAATCTGTCTTAAATAGTTTTTCACCTGATGAAATGAAGTTCAAAAACATTTTTTGTGTGGGTAGAAGAACAAAAAAGATGATTGAAAATAGAATTGGAAAAGTTGCTTTTTCAGCAAATTACGCAGAAAAATTAGCAGAATATTTAGGGAAAGAAATCAAAAATGGTGAAGTAACCTATTTCTGTAGTAATTTACGTTTAGATACTTTACCAGAAGTATTAGCTGAAAACGGAATTACAGTAAACGAAGTCGAAGCATACAAAACAATGTCAAGTCCGTCTAAAGTAGACGAGAAATATAGTGGCGTTTTATTTTATAGCCCGTCTACAATTGCAAGTTATTTAGAAAAAAATACTGCAGATAAAATTGCTTTTTGTATCGGTGAAACTACCGCAGATGAAGCAAGAAAGCATTTTGAAAACATTCAAGTTGCGAAGATGCCAACGGTAGAAAGTGTGATTGAATTGGTGAATAGCTATTATACAAAAAGCCCATCCTAACCTTCCCGAAGGGAAGGGAAATCCTATCCTAACCTTTCCAAAGGAAAGGAACTATTGTGGAAATTGGTTTAAAAAAGAATAGTAATAATTATAAATAGGCAATATAAATTAATAAAATATATTGAGTATGAGTTTCTTCCCTTTGGGAAGATTAAGATGGGATTTAGGGAAACAGGGGATTATGAACAGAACTAGAAGATTAAGAAAAAAAGAAGGAATCCGCAGATTGGTTAGAGAAAACAAATTATCTGTAGATGATTTTGTATATCCTTTATTTATTGAAGAAGGAGAAAATATTGAAACAGACATCGTTTCAATGCCAGGCATCAAACGTTTTTCTTTAGATCGGATTTCTAAAGAATTAGATGAAGTTGTTTCTTTAAACATTTCGTCTGTTTTGTTATTCGGAATTCCGTCAATAAAAGATGAAGAAGGAACAGAAACTTGGAGTGAAAACGGAATTATGCAACAAGCAATTCGGTTTATAAAAAAGAATTATCCGAGTTTATATGTTATTACAGATGTATGTTTTTGTGAATATACGTCCCATGGACATTGCGGAATTATTCATGATAATGATGTAGATAATGATGCAACTTTAGTAAATATTGCCAAGCAAGTTGTTTCTCATGCAAAAGCTGGAGTTGATATGGTTGCGCCATCAGGAATGATGGATGGAACTATTGCCATGGTTCGTGAATCATTAGATAATTTTGGATTTATAAACTTACCAATTATGGCATATTCGGTAAAATATGCGTCTGCATTTTATGGGCCTTTTAGAGATGCAGCAGATTCTGCACCAACTTTTGGTGACAGAAGAACGTATCAAATGGATCCAGCAAATAGAGATGAAGGTATGCGTGAAGCAACTTTTGACGATCAAGAAGGCGCAGATATTTTAATGGTAAAACCAGCATTATCGTATTTAGACATTATTAGAGATTTAAAAAATAATTTCGACAGACCAATTGCCTGTTATAATGTAAGCGGCGAATACGCCATGATAAAAGCAGCTGCGGAAAAAGGTTGGATTGATGGCGAAAGAGTAATGATGGAAAGTTTACTATCTATGAAAAGAGCAGGAGCAGATATTATTATCACTTATTTTGCTAAAGAAGCAGCAAAGGTTCTGTTGAATCGTTAAACTGTTTAATCGTGTAACTGTACAATTACACGATTAAACAAATAAACAATTATACCATTATGACTTTGCTTTCAAAAGCATTTATAGCGTCAATAAAACAAATAATAGTTACTGCACAACAACAAGCAATAACTGCTGTTCAGCAGCAACGTGTTTTAATGTATTGGCATATTGGGCAACATATTGTAGAAGAAGAACAACAAGGAAAAGCACGAGCAGATTATGGCGCGGAACTTATAAAAACCCTTGCTCAAGAATTGACGAAAGATTTTAGTTCTGGCTTTTCTATAATACAATTAGAACTTTGCCGTCAATTTTACACCACTTTTCCAAATACGAACGCACTGCGTTCGCAATTGAATTGGACACAATATCGATTATTACTTCGCATAGAGGATATAGATAAAAGAACGTATTATATAGAAGAAGTATGCAGTAATAATTGGAGTGCGAGACAGTTAGAAAGACAAATAAATAGTCCATTATACGAGCGTTTACTATTGAGTAATAACAAGGAAAAGGTTTTGGCAATAGCTAAAAAAGAAGCAGTAGCAGAGCATCCAAAAGATATTATAAAAGATCCAATGGTTTTAGAGTTTTTAGGATTGAAGCCACAAACATCTTATTATGAAAAAGATTTAGAACAAGCATTAATAAATAATATACAAAGTTTTCTTTTAGAATTGGGCAATGGATTTTCTTTTGTAGCAAGACAAAAACGCATATAAATAGAAGATGATGAATACTTTGTAGATTTAGTTTTTTACAATAGATTGCTAAAATGTTTTGTAATAATTGAAATAAAAACACATAGATTAACACATCAAGATTTAGGACAGTTACAGATGTATGTTAATTATTACGATTGTACAGAAAAACGAGAAGGAGAAAATAATACGATTGGTATTTTATTGTGTACCGATAAAAATAATACAATGGTCGAGTTTGCGTTACCAGAAAAAAATGCAACAATTCTAGCAAGTCAATATCAATTGTATTTACCTAAAAAGGAAGAAATAACGAACGCTATTTCGCAAGTTTTAGAAAACGAACAAGAAAAATTAGAGTAACCTTTTATTTCTATTAAAATAGAAAGGTTTCATAGTTAAAAAAGTAAAAGAATGAAATTCACAAAATCAGAAAAATTATATAAAAAAGGATTAGTACATCTTGTAGGAGCAGTAAATTCTCCTGTAAGAGCATTTTCGTCTGTTGGTGGAAATCCGTTGTTTATCAAAAAAGCAAAAGGAAGTAAAATTACCGACGTAGATGGAAATGAATACCTAGATTTAGTAGGTTCTTATGGCCCAATGGTTTTAGGGCATCGACACAAGAAAGTGCAAAAAGCGATGAAAAAAGCGTTGAAGAATGGGTATTCTTTTGGCGCATCAACAGAAAAAGAAATTACGTTAGCTAAAATAGTGTGTGACGCTTTTCCAGGAATGGATAAAGTCCGTTTTGTAAACTCTGGAACGGAAGCTGTTTTAAGCGGAATTCGTTTAGCTAGAGCATTTACAGGAAAGGATAAAATTATAAAATTCGCAGGTTGTTATCACGGTCATCAAGACGCATTGTTAGTCGCAGCAGGTTCTGGATTGGCAACATTAAGTTTACCTGGGAGTAAAGGAGTGCCTGAAGGCGCAGTAAAAAACACATTGATTGCGACTTACAATGATTTGGAAAGTGTGAAAAAACACTTTGAAGAAGATGATAATATTGCAGCAGTAATTATTGAGCCAGTTGGTGGAAATATGGGTGTTGTAATTCCGCAAAATAATTTTTTAGTAGAATTAAAAGAATATTTAGTTTCAAAAGGAGCGTTGTTAATTGCGGATGAAGTAATGACAGGTTTCCGTTCTAAATTTGGCGGCGCACAAGAAGTTTTAGGGGTTGAAGCAGATATTACTTGTTTAGGAAAAGTAATAGGTGGTGGCTTTCCGGTTGGCGCTTATGGAGCAAGGAACGAAATCATGCAAGAAGTTGCACCTTTGGGCGGAATGTATCAAGCAGGAACGTTGAGTGGAAATCCGATTGCAATGACGGGAGGAATCTCTACTTTAACCGAATTGAAAAGACAGAACCCGTATGAGAAATTCGAAGAAATTGCAGGTATTATGGAAGTAATTCTATTAGAAACTGCTAAAAAATACAATGTAGATTTGGTTGTAAATAGATTCGGATCAATGATGAATCCGTTTTTTACTAGCTCTAAAGTGACTAATTTTGAAGAAGCACAAACTTCCGACACGAAGAAGTTCGCTGTTTTCTTTTGGGAAATGATAAGAAATGGTGTGTTTTTGCCACCAAGTCAATATGAAGCTTGGTTTCTATGTTCAGCAATTACAGATAACGATATAAAAATATTTTCTGTTGCTGTTGATAAAGCGATGTTGGCTGTATCGAAAATGAAGCAGAAATAACCGCAAACGCGCAAAGGAAAACGCAGAGTTCGCAAAGGAATTATAAAAATTATAAATTAAGGTAAAAGAAAATTAAACTTTGCGCCCTTTGCGAAAATCTTTGCGAGCTCTGTGTTTAAATATTAAATTATGACTGAAAACGAAATTTCGAGAATCATAGTAGATTGTGCATTAAAAGTACATCGGAATTTAGGATCTGGTCTTTTAGAAAGTGCTTATGAAGAATGCCTTTTTTATGAAATAGGAAAAAGTAATTTAAAAGTAGAAAAACAAAAACCTTTGCCTTTAATTTACGAAGAAATCGAACTTAATGTAGGTTATAGATTAGATTTATTGGTAGAAGATAAAGTTATATAGTTGAATTAAAATCCGTAGAAAAATTAACAGATGTACATTTAGCACAGGTTTTAACATATTTGAAGTTATCAGAATGTAAATTAGGTTTGTTAATCAATTTCAATGTAGCTTTAATAAAACACGGAATAAAAAGAGTAGTAAACAATTTATAAAAATTAATAACCGCAAAGACGCTGAGATAACCGCAAAGTACGCTAAGAAATTAGAGAAAAGCTTTGCGACCTTTGCGAAAATCCTTTGCGATCTTTGTGTTTAAATTATGATAAAAAACGATTTATTTTTAAGAGCATTAAAAGGAGAAAGTTTAGACAGACCTCCAGTTTGGATGATGCGTCAGGCAGGAAGATATTTGCCGGAATTTATGGATATCAAACATAAATACGATTTCTTTACACGTTGTAGAACTCCAGAATTAGCATCAGAAATTACGGTGCAACCAATTAGAAGATTTGGAATGGACGCTGCGATTTTGTTTTCAGATATTTTGGTAATTCCGCAAGCAATGAATATTGAAGTGGAAATGAAACCAAATTTTGGGCCTTATTTACCAAATCCTATTCGTGATCAAAAAGGTGTGGATAATGTGATTGTTCCTGATGTGCATATCGAATTAGATTATGTTTATCAAGCCATAAAAGCAACGAAAGAAAAACTGAATGATGAAATTCCGTTAATTGGTTTTGCAGGATCTCCTTGGACAATTTTATGTTATTGTGTGCAAGGCCAAGGTTCAAAAAACTTTGATAAAGCGAAGGAATTTTGTTTTACAAATCCGATTGCGGCACATCAATTATTACAAAAAATTACAGACACCACAATTGCATATTTAAAAGCAAAAGTTGCAGCTGGAGTTGATGCTGTTCAGGTTTTTGATTCTTGGGGAGGCATGTTATCGCCAGTAGATTATCAAGAGTTTTCTTGGCAATACATGCAGCAAATTATCGATGCTTTAAAAGATGATGCGCCAGTAATTGCATTTGGTAAAGGATGTTGGTTTGCTTTAGATACGATGGCGAAATCTGGAGCTGCAGCTTTGGGTATTGACTGGACATGTTCTGCAAGAAATGCGCGTTATTTATCTGGTGGAAATATTACTTTACAAGGTAATTTTGATCCAACGAGATTATTTTCTCCTCCTGCAGAAATTAAAAAAATGGTACATCAAATGATTAATGAATTTGGGAAAGACAAATATATTGTAAATTTAGGTCACGGAATTTTACCAAATATTCCTATAGAGAATGCGCGAGCATTTATTGATGCAGTTAAGGAGTATAAAAGTCCAAACTAAAAGCCTATATTTTCGATAGCTATCAGAATCCTAAACGGCGGAAACTCATGCAGTAAATTGTATATGAAAGATAAATTTTACGCTTACATAGAAAACCTTCAAGATCAAATTACTTCAAAAATTGAAGAAATTGATGGAGTCGCCAAATTTCGAGAAGATATTTGGGAAAGAGAAGAAGGTGGTGGAGGTAGAACTCGTGTTATTGAAGATGGAAAAGTTTTCGAAAAAGCAGGTGTAAATATTTCTGCTGTTTATGGCGAATTACCCGAAGCTTTACGAAAGCAATTTAAAGTAAAAGAAGGAGATTTTTTTGCTTGCGGATTAAGTTTGGTCTTGCACCCTATAAATCCGTTTGTGCCAACTGTTCACGCAAATTGGCGCTATTTTGAAATGTATGATGAAGACGGAAATGTCATTACACAGTGGTTTGGTGGTGGCCAAGATTTGACTCCGTATTATTTATTTGAAGAAGATGCGACGCACTTTCATCAAGTTTGTAAATGGGCTAGTGACAAACACAATTCGGAATTTTATCCAGACTTTAAAAAAACGTGCGATAATTATTTTTGGAATTCTCATAGAGAAGAAGCACGCGGAATTGGCGGATTATTTTTCGATTATTTGAAAGAAACTGAAGAATTTTCTATTGAAGATAGATTCGGTTTTGTGACAGAAGTTGGGAATAGTTTTCTTGAAAGTTATGTTCCAATTGTTGAAAGAAGAAAAGAGATTCCGTACAATCAAAATCAAAAAGATTGGCAAGAAATAAGAAGAGGTAGGTATGTTGAGTTTAATTTGGTACATGATAGAGGAACGCTATTTGGATTAAAAACAAACGGAAGAATTGAAAGTATTTTAATGAGTTTGCCACCAAAAGTACAGTGGAGGTACAATCATCAACCAGAAAAAGGTTCTGAAGAAGAAAAATTATTAGAAACTTTAAGAAACCCTAAAGATTGGGTTTAGAATTTTATATATTTAATAGTTTTTTGTTTAAATTATTACTTATTTAATATAAATACCTTTATAATTCATATTATTTTATGAATAGTTTAAAAGTGATTTTAAACGATGATTGTTTTTTCATTCTCAAATTTGAAAAATAATCATCGTTTTTTTGTATTTTTGCATTCTCAAAATCAAATATAAATGGCTCGATTTGAATTAAAATTACCCAAAATGGGTGAAAGTGTTGCAGAAGCAACTATAACTTCTTGGTTAAAAGAAGTGGGTGATACTATTGAAATGGATGAAGCTGTTGTAGAAATTGCAACAGATAAGGTAGATTCTGAAGTGCCAAGTGAAGTAGAAGGAACGTTAGTGGAAATTTTATTTGAAAAAGATGCTGTTGTCGCAGTTGGAGAAACAATTGCAATTATAGAAACTGAAGTGGGAAATGAAGATTCTTCAAAATCAGAATCTAAAGATCAAGATGAAGAGGATGAGGATGAACCAATCGCAGTTGTTGAAGTAGAAAAAGAAATTGAAAAAGCGGATAATGTTGTTGCATCTCCGATTTTAAAAACATCAGAATCTGGCAAATTTTATTCGCCTTTAGTGCGGAATATTGCAAAAACAGAAAATGTTTCTATGCAAGAATTAGAATCGATTAATGGTTCTGGAAAAGATGGTAGAGTTACTAAAGATGATATTTTGTCATTTTTAGAAAATAGAAAATCGAGTTCTAAAACAGTAGCTCCAAAAGAAGCTTCAGAGAATAAAGTTCAAGAAAAAGTTGCTGAAAAACCAATTCAGAAAGAAGCACTGAAAGTTGCTTCAGTTTCTGTAAATGGAGGTGATGAAATTATAGAAATGTCTAGAATGGGCAAGTTAATTGCCAAACACATGGTAGATTCTATACAGATTTCTGCGCACGTGCAATCTTTTATAGAAATTGATGTCACTAATATTGTAAAATGGAGAGATAAAGTAAAAGACAGTTTCTTAAAAAGAGAAGGAGAGAAGTTGACTTTTACGCCAATTTTAATGCAAGCAATTGCATCAACAATTAAAAAATATCCAATGATAAATATTGCTTTTGATGGTGATAAAATTATCAAAAGGAAAAACATTAATTTGGGAATGGCTGCCGCTTTAGGAGACGGAAATTTAATTGTGCCGGTAATTAAAAATGCAGATCAATTAAATTTAGTTGGCATGACAAAAGCGGTAAATGATTTAGCAGGAAGAGCAAGAAATAATCAATTAAAACCAGATGATATCCAAGGAGGAACATATACAGTTACAAATGTTGGGAGCTTTGGTTCTGTGATGGGAACACCAATTATTAATCAACCACAAGTTGCTATTTTAGCGTTGGGTGCAATTAGAAAAGTGCCTGCTGTTATTGAAACTCCAGATGGAGATTTTATAGGAATCAGACAAAAAATGTTTGTTTCACATTCTTATGATCATAGAGTTGTAAATGGTGCTTTAGGAGGTATGTTCATTAAAACATTAAAAGAAACTTTAGAGGCTTGGGATTTTAATCAAGACTTTTAATAACCATTATAAAACCCCGAAATATTCGGGGTTTTTTTATTCAAAATTAAATTATTTTTGTATTTTTAATCTTACAATTATTTAGATTATTAAACCTTAAAAACAACAAATGAAAAAATTTTTAGCAGTAGTATTATTGGCAGCATTTACAACAGTTTCTGTTGCACAAGAATCAGTAAAATTAAGATTAAATTATAAAAAAGGTGATTCTTATGTCATGAAAATAAATATGAATCAAAATATGCCAGCAATGTCTATGAATATGAAAATGAACGCTAAAGTTGATATCACAGATGTAAACGGAGAAAATTATTTATCTGAAACAAAATTCACCAAAATTGATATGGGAATGATGCAAGGCGGAATGCAAATGGCAGCATCTACAGAAGATAAAACGGAAGATTTAGATGTAATGAGTCAGCAGATCAAAGGTCAATTAGATGAAATGTTAACTGTAATAATAACTTCAGAAACTAATAATTTAGGAGAAGTAATTAATGTTGAAGCAGCACCAAATTTGCCAGGAATGGATCAAATGAAAAATCAAATTGGTAGTGTTACGTATCCAGAAAAAGCATTGAAAATTGGTGATAGCTGGACGGATGAAAAAACAGAACAAGGAATGGTTATTAAAACAACTTATAAAGTAAAATCAATTTCAAAAGATGTTGTTGGTATTGATATTACTGGCGAAGTTTCTGGAATTGGGGAAGGAAAACTTTCTGGGAGTATGGATTTAGATCGCGCATCTGGGATTCCTAAAACATCTACTTTAGTAATGGAAATGAATGTTCAAGGACAAGATATGAAAACGAATGTTTCTACAACTATGGAAAAAGTTATCTAGAATTTTCCATCAAAAATAAAAGCTCACTTTCAATATTTTGAAAGCGAGCTTTTTTACTTTATTACAATTCTAAAATTACAATAACATAGTAACTGGATTTTCTATAAATCCTTTTAATGTTTGTAAAAATATAGCTCCTGTAGCACCATCAACAGTTCTGTGATCACATGCTAAAGATAATTTCATTGTGTTGCCAATTACAATTTTACCTTCTTTTACGACTGGTTTTTGCACAATTGCACCAACAGATAAAATAGCAGAATTGGGTTGATTTATAATTGATGTAAACGTATCAATACCAAACATTCCTAAATTAGAAACTGTAAATGTACTTCCAGACATTTCATCTGGCGTTAATTTTTTATTTTTAGCTCTACCCGCATAATCTCTTACAGCTGCACCAATTTGTGGTAAAGATTGCTCATTTGCAAATTTTACAACAGGCACAACTAAACCGTCTTCTACAGCAACAGCAACACCAACATGAACGTGATTATTTAATCTCATCTTATCATCAAACCATTGCGAGTTTACTTGTGGATGCTTTTTCAATGCCAATGCACAAGCTTTTACAATCATATCATTAAAAGATATTTTTGTATCTGGAATAGAATTAAATTGAGCTCTAAAAGCCATCGAATTATCCATATCAAACTCCACATTCAAATAATAATGTGGTGCAGAAAATTTAGATTTCGTTAAACTCTTTGCAATTGCTTTACGCATTTGTGAGTTTGGTTTCTCGTCATAATCTTCTTCTCCTTGTGCAACAAATTTAACATCAGAAGCAGTTTGAGTTTGTGGCACAAAATTTTCAATATCAGATTTTATAATTCTTCCGTTTTCTCCAGAACCTTCAACTTGATTTAGATTGATTCCTTTTTCTTCCGCAATTTTCTTCGCTAAAGGAGATATAAAAATTCTTTCTTTAGAGTTATTTATTGCTGGTTTAGATTGTTTTTTCTCCTCTGTTTTTTTCTCGGCTGTTTTAGGAGCTTCTTCTTTTGCAGTTTCTTTTTTCTCAGCAGATTTTTCAGTCTTCTCTTCGTGTTTTTCTGAAGAAGAACTATCACCAATTTTTTTGGCAATATCAGAAACATCTGTTCCTTCTGGACCAATAATTGCTAAAAGTGAATCTACTTTTGCAGTTTCACCTTCTTTTAAACCAATAAATAGAAGCGTGCCTTCATTGAAAGACTCAAACTCCATTGTTGCTTTATCGGTTTCAATTTCAGCTAAAATATCACCTTCTTCAATTTTGTCTCCTTCTTTTTTTAACCAAGATGCAACTGTACCTTCTTCCATCGTGTCGCTTAATCGTGGCATTGTTACTACAATTACGCCCTCTGGAAGTTCAGATGATTCTTCATCAGCATTTTTACCAGAACCAGACTCTTCATCATCATCACTTTCTGAATCTTCTTTGCTTTCTTTTTTATCCGCTTTAGCTTCATCATCAGAATTTTCAGAAGATTTTCCTTCTAATATATCAGAAATGTCTTCACCTTCTTCACCAATAATAGCTAATAAAGTATCAACTGGTGCAGCTTCACCATCTTTAACGCCAATGTGTAACAATGTTCCTTCGTGAAAAGACTCGAATTCCATTGTTGCTTTATCCGTTTCAATTTCAGCTAAAATATCGCCTTCCTCAATTTTATCTCCAACTTTTTTTAACCATTGTGCAACAACACCTTCTTCCATGGTGTCGCTTAATCGTGGCATGTTTACTATAGTAGCCATATTTTTTTATTTGTGTTTTATAAACGGATAATCTTTTTGTTCGTAAACCATGTCATACATTTGGTTTATCTCTGGATATGGAGATTCATCTGCAAAATCTTCACATTCCTTTACTCTTGCTTTTACGTCTTTATCAATTGCTTTAATTTCATCTTCAGTTGCATAATTATTCTCTTTGATGATGTCTAAAACTTGTGTAATTGGGTCTATTTTTTGATATTCTTTTACTTCGTCTTTTGTTCTATAATGTTGCGCATCAGACATCGAGTGGCCTCTATAGCGATAGGTTTTCATTTCTAAAAAAGTTGGTCCATCTCCACGTCTTGCTCTTTGAATTGCTTCATCTACAGCTTCTGCAACTTTTACAGGATTCATAGCATCTACAGGTCCGCAAGGCATTTCATAACCCAAACCTAACTTCCAAATATCTGTATGGTTTGCTGTTCTTGCAACAGAAGTTCCCATTGCATAACCGTTATTTTCAACGATAAAAACAACTGGTAATTTCCATAACATAGCCATGTTAAATGTTTCGTGTAAAGAACCTTGTCTTGCAGCTCCATCACCAAAACACGTTAACGTAACACCGTCACTTCCTTTGTATTTGTCTCCAAATGCAATTCCAGCACCTAATGGAATTTGACCACCAACAATACCGTGACCACCATAAAAACCGAATTCTTTAGAGAAAATATGCATAGAACCACCCATTCCTTTAGATGTTCCAGTTACTTTTCCAAATAATTCTGCCATCACTCGTTTCGGATCTTCTCCCATACCAATTGGCTGAACGTGATTTCTATAAGCAGTAATCATTTTATCTTTAGACAAATCCATCGCATGTAAAGCACCAGCTAAAATAGCTTCTTGTCCATTGTACAAATGTAAGAAACCTCTTACTTTTTGCTGAATGTAAACTGCGGCTAATTTATCTTCGAACTTTCTCCAAAACAACATGTCTCTATACCAATTGATATACGTTTCCTTGGTGATATTTTTCATTATATAATTGTTTGTTATGTTTTTTATTTTACACTTAATCTTAAAAGTGCACAACTACAAAAATAACTGTTTTATGTAGAATAAAAAAGTCAGTTTTTATAAATTATCGGTAACCTTTTCGAAAGGTATATTTTTATTCGTGTCTGGCAATTACTAAAGTTGCTTTTGCGCCAGTGGCAAGATTCCATTCGTTAGATGATATTAAACTTCCAACATCATTATATACTTTAAAACCAGCAGTATTTGGGCCAGAAGTTCCTTGATTTAAAGCTTCAAAAGCAATTTTATTTACGCCAACATCTAAAGGAATAACAAAACTTTGGTATGATTGTTCTAAAACAATATTTATAACTACAGGAACATCATTCACTAAAATACTAACTCGATCTCCATCAGGATATTGAAAATCTCTACAAATAACTCGAATACTTTTAGAGTTTGTTCTAAAACTACCTAAATCTTGATCAATAACAGGATATTGAAACATCCCATTTATTCCTTTAAATTTTTTTAGAACTAATTCCTCATTCATTTTGGCTTGCGTCAAAATACCTTTGTTATTCAGTTCGTCGTCTTTTTCTTTTTGGGTTTTCTTTCGATTTTTATGTGCAGTTTTAAAACCATCTTCAGAATCTACTTTTATAGTTTCGGGTATTTCGATCACTTTTGCATCTACAGCAATAATAGCTTTTTTCTTACCTGTTTTGTCTGTTCCAGAAGATTTATCCAATTGTCCATAAGACAAAGTGGAAAGCAATATAGAAATTGATAAAAAAATAATTTTTTTAGAAAACATTTTATTGAATTAACTTAAGTTACCAACAATCAAACAAATATAATGCCGATTTTTAAAGGAAGCGTTTTCAAATTGTTAAAACTTATTTAATAGGGAAATTAAAATAAGTAGTTGGAAAAGGCTCGTCTTTTAAAGTAAAATGCCACCATTCATTTTCGTACGGTTTAAAACCATATTTAATCATTATATTTCGCAGCAACATTCTGTTTTTATGTTGTTTTTCTTTAATGTTTTTATGATACGGATGAGATTCAATTCCAAAAAAATCATACGGACTTCCCATGTCTAATTCAATCCCAGAAATTTTATTGATTACTGTTAAATCTACTGTGCTACCTCTTGTGTGTCCAGATTTTGAAGCGATATATCCTTTTGCAAATAATTCTGATTTTTTTACACCTGGATAAAAATCCTTTTTCATGATTGTGTCATTTAAAACTTTCGCCCATTTCACAAAATGATTAACAGCTTGTTGTGGTCTATACGCATCAAATATTTTTAAACTCAAATGATTCATTTTAAGATCAATCTGAACACGTTCTAATTGTTCTGCGGCTTCTTTGCTGATAATTATTGTATCATTTTTATATCCATCAATTTTTTTTCCGATAAAATTATTAGAAGAAAAATACCGCATTTCTTTTTGAATTGATTCGTCTATAGTTTCTAAATAAACAAATCCTTTAGGTAATTTTTGAGAAAAAACAACAGAAGATACTACCAATAAAAATAAAACTAAATAATTTTTCATATTGCAAAAATAAGAAATTTTAAGCGTTACTATATCTTCCAAAGAAATATTGAAAAATGCCATAACTAATAAATCCTAATGCCATTATTTATGTTAAGTGTTTTCTGGACAATGTTTTTTTTGAAACACCTTCTTTAGGTTGATTTATAATTTTATACAAAACAGTAATTGCTAAAGATCCATAAATTAAACCCCTAGAAAAATAATCAATACATAAAATATATTTCGCTTTCCCTTTTTCTTCCTTTAGAACCAAATACGATTTATAAAAACGCCAAATTGCATAAGACAGTAAACCCAAACCTACAATTAAAAGAATTGCTTTTCCAAAATTTTATTTTCTAAAAACTTGATTACTAAATTTTTATCAGAACATTTTCCTCCTAAATTAAGTGTCTACAAAAAAGTTAAAACAACTAAAACTAAATATATAAAACTCTTTGTAAAGAAACCATATTTTCTAATTTTCTTCATTTTTGTTACTTGTAATTTAAATTTTGTCACCCCAAACAAAGTTATTAAACAATAAACAAAGTATATATAGGTTTTACTTGTTTGTATGTTTGTTTGTTAAAAAATGAATTTTAAATACTCAAGTTTCGCACCTCCAAAGAATTCAAAAACATTGAGCTTTAGATTTTTTTTGAGTGCCTATAAATAGGGCTAAACAGTTGATAATCATAAGGTTCTTTCTTTTGTTCCAAAATGGACTTTTCAAGCTACTTTTCGGTTAGTTTCTAAGTTAGGATCTGGTTCAAAAATTCTTTTGATCCTTTCAAAATAATTAGAATCATTCAGCATCCTAGCCA
>Ga0209390_10002556_pt1 | contig 31557 bp, 32 predicted proteins | sample BON01_FD_187212 | JGI IMG/M metagenome (GOLD analysis project Ga0209390, IMG submission 187212) | Freshwater microbial communities from Lake Bonney liftoff mats and glacier meltwater in Antarctica - BON-01 (SPAdes) (version 2) | ecosystem: Environmental > Aquatic > Freshwater > Ice > Glacier...
GGCGTGGGTGAACTCGGTGTCTCTGCCCCACTGGGTGGCGCGAATGAGGGTGTCGGTTGCTCGGTCGTCGTCGGCGAAGTCAGCGATGATGGCGGCTTGTTCAAAGGTCAGCGCGTGTTGTTCTTTCATCAGGTCCAGTGCCCATGGATCTTTAACAACTTTGACGGCTGCGTTCACTTCCTGTGTGGTGGATGCGGTCTTTCGGGTGATGTCGTTGGCACAAACTCCGAAGGCCGCGAGTTGGGCGATTGCGCGCCCGCGTTCGATTTGTTCGGGTCCGGTTCGGTGCTCGTTTGAGACGTACTGCTCGATGAGGCGTTGGGCGCTGGTGGCGTCGTCGTCTCCATCGTTGCCGGTGACGAGGACGGGAATCTGCGCGAGTCCTGCCCGTATTGCGGCCACGGTGCGGTGGTGCCCGTCGCGTACTCGCAGCGACCCGTCTGCGGTGCGGACACATCGTGGCGGGTCTAGGAGCCCGTTGGTGTTGATTGATGCCTGCAAGGTTGCCCCGACGTTGATGTCGCGCAGGTTTCGATCTAGCAGTAGGTCGCCGGGGTTGGCGAGCTCGATAACGGGCGTTGGCATTGCAGGCTCCTTGATCGCTGGGTTGGTGGTGGGCTGGTTGCTGGTGTGGGTGCTCATGCGGTGCTGTCCTGGGTTGGCGCTGGGGTGAGGCCGCGTACGCGGTTCCATTTGGTGATGGCTTCGTGTGTTGCCGGGGTGTCGATGTCCTCGACGTTGACGACGAGCTGGCCGTCGATGTGGTTACCGATGAGGTGGTTCTCGTCGGCGTACATGTGCAGCAGGTTGGCGTCTTCGCACTCGCTGGAACATGTGGCGTACCAGATGGCTGTGGGGTCGGCGTCGATGAGCGCGTGGGCGTCGAGCCAGTTCACGTCGTCTAGGTCGATCACGTTTGCGGGGGTTGTGTCGTCTTCGTAGCCCAGGTAGTCGCCCACGGCGTCTCGTAGTGCATCGATGTCCCCGCAGACAATCCGCAAGGTGGCGGTGCCGCGTGCGGTCATCGGGTCACCGTCACGAAGCGGCCTGCGCGGGCGTCGAGCAGGGCGATGGCGTCGGCCAGGGGGCACGGTTCCCAGTCGGTTTCCATGTCCACGCGCAAGCCTGGGCCGATGCGTATGGCGTCGAGTTCGGCTAGGTCGATGTAGCCGAGTTCGGCGTTGGTGCGCTCACCCAGGCACGCCCAGCCGAACGCGAGGGTGGACTCGGGGTCGTATGTTGTCGCATCCGATGTTCGCCGCAATTTGGCTTGCTGTCGCATTGCTCGCCGCAGTCGAGGTGCTCTTCGATGATGTGGCAGTGGACGCTGAACTTGCGGTACTCGCCGATACCGTCGGACTTTGGGAAGGGTCCGATGTTGAAGCAGCCTGGCTGCATCCTGCTGTGGCGAGGCTGATTCCGACGGCGGCTGCGATGGCGATGCGCTTCATAAATCGCTACGTTAGTACGCGGGCGCTGCGGCGAGTCGTAGGCGGGAGTGACGCGAAGGAGAAGCTGATGATCGTGAGTGTATTTGTTCGACGCCTCAAAGAAGGCCACACGTTCGAGCAGTTCATCGCTGAATGGGAGGCAGACAAGGGATTTGGTGTTCCGACTCGGGTATTCAACTCCGTGAGCCTCGACGATCCGCGTGACATCTTGACGATCGGTTTTGTGGCAGTGTCTATGGAGGAATTGGCTGAGGGACTCAAAAACGTCGCTACCCAAGAGTCGGTGCGCCACGAACGCATCGACACTGTGATCGAGTCGACCAAGCTCAAGTGCATGTATGACGTCGCAACCGAACACGACTTCACGAATGATCCGAGGGTGATCGAGGTCGGCTCGGTGGAGAGTCTGCTCACGGGGCTAATCCAAGAGCGAGAACTTGGCGCTGAACATGAGTGAAGTGGAGCATGGGCCGGGTGGACGAACCACGCGCCTCATCGGTCACTCCATCGGTGGGTGGCTCCTCGCGCCTGCTGCCCTCGCCCAATCCTTTCCGGGGGACTGCCCCCGCTTTGGTTGACACTCGGGGTTGATGGTTGTCAGGCCGCGTGTGCGGCTATTTAAAGGGTCTCAAATTCGACGGGAGTTAGCTTGCCGAGGGCCCGCTGACGGCGGCGCCGGCTGTACTTGGTTTCGATCCAGACCGCGATCACTAAACGCAGCTCCTCGCGGCTCTCCCATCGCTTCGTGTTCAAGACGTTTTTTTGGCTCTCCTGACATGAATGTGGGCGATGTCAGGTCTGGTATGGGAGTTCGAGTTTGACGGTGCCGCAAGTGAGCATGATCAGGGCGAGGGCGGCTTCGGCGGTGTGGAATCCGTAGGCCCTGCGGATCATGGTCCTGACCTTGTTGTTGTTGCCCTCGCTGCGCGCATTCGACAAGCCCATGTCGACCTCGGCGGCGATCCCGGCGCGGTGCTTTCGGATGGTGCGGGCCGCGGTCACGAACTCCGGGATCCGTGATCGTTGCGCCCGATCGCACCAGTCCTGGAGCAGACCCATTGTGGCGTCGGGGTCCAGATCGCCAGCGAAGACGTCGCGTAACGCTTCTTTCATCTGGTAGCCGCGCCACAGTTTGCCGCCGCAGGATCTGAGCTGGTCCAGGGTTGTCTGCTGGGCCCCGGTGAGATCACCGGGATTCTTCAGCAGCGCCCACCTGGCGCCCTTGTACTTGGCCGCGAAATCCTGATCGGCAGCCTGTCGGGCTTCCTGCCAGGCTTGGCGGCCTAGTTTCTCCAGCGCACTGGTGGCTAACTGGACCACATGAAATGGGTCGAAACACACGACCGCGTCCGGGGCGCGGGCTCCCACTGCTTTGATGAACGCCGGACCCAAATCCATCGAGACCGCCTCAGGCAACTGGCCCGCGGGAAGCTCATCGAAGAACTTCTCCAGCGTGGCCGCGTCCTTGCCCGGCGCGCCCCACACCACGGCGCCGGTGTCATGATCATGGACCAACGTCAAATACTTGTGGTGTTTGCGCCAGGAAATCTCATCGACCCCGATCCGGACCAAACCTTCCAACCGATCCGGGTTGATCACTTCAGCGGCGATCCGCTGACACATCGTCCCCACCGTGCGCCACGCCACTCGCGCGAACTTCGCGACCGTGGTTTTGTCCGAGCGCGTGACTAGCCACACCACCAAATCCTCGAACGCGGTCGTGAACCCGCTGCCGGCCCGAGCGAACGGCACTCCCTCAGCTACCACTCCATGAGTCGGGCAAGCCAACCGCCGCCGCCTCATCCGCAGCACACACTTGTTCCCGCCCACATCCAAATGCCGCCACTGCGAATCCACGACCCGCACGTCATAACGATGCTTCGTCGCATACGAACACCGGGAGCAGACCAGATTCTTGCGCGTCAACGCGACATCCACGACCAGCGGCGCAGCTCCCAACAACGCCTGGGGATCCACACCGCTCACCCGAGCCCCGGGCAGGTCAAGGACACGGTTCAGTAAGGTAGTTGCGCGCACGGGTTGGCTCCAGATCGTCGGCGTCAAGAACCATCGATCCTACGAACCACCCGTGCGCCCCTAAAACCCCTCCTCAGTAGCACAGCCCTATCCGCCCACATTCATGTCACTAGAACCCAAAAGTTCAACCTCTAGTCGATTACGCAGCCACGGGCGCAGCCGGCGTGATCAATACTTCGAGGTGAGCGGACGTACCATTACCGAATGCGCTGGTTTCAATGGTCTGAGCTTTCCCGGTCAAATCTTCACCGAGAGATGCTGTTCGGGCGCATTGGTATGGTCGCGACGTACGGGATTCTGATCGTCCGTGAGCTTCCCGGTTTTCGCTTCTTGGAACTCGACACACAAATCGTCTTAGCCCTGGCCGCGCTTATAGGCGGGTCGGTTTGGGCATGGTTTTGGCTTGACCTCGCAGCGAAGCCAGATCGAGCAGCGCACGGTATTGCTGTCGTGCTGATGGTGATCGCGGCGTTGACGATTGTTGCGGTCCGACCGATGGGGATATTCCCGTTCTACTACGCGGTGATTCTCGCTGGCGCTGCTTACAGTTGGCGAGTCGGTGCGGTGCTCGCCTCCGCGGTGACGGCGATTACGACTGCGGTTTGGTGGCAAATGGGGATGGCCAGCCCGAGGGCACTATCCGGAATAGTCATCACGGTCCTGTTGGGTGGCGCTGCGGTGGTGATTCGTCGCTACATCGGCGTCCACCTGGAACTGCACGAAACACGTGACGAATTGCGGCAGTTGGCGGCGCTGGACGCTCGGCGTCAGTTGGCGATGGATCTGCACGACCAGTTAGGCCAGAGTCTCACCGCCACGGTCATGCAGGGTGAGTTGATGTTGATGGACCTTCCGGAAGATGCACCACCGGCGCTGATCTCGCGCACCCACGCCATCGTTGATTCCTCACGCAAATCGCTGGTGCTCATGCGCGAGATGGTCAGCGACATCCGCACACCTGACTTACGCGCCGAGGTCCTCGTTGCGCGTCAGCTTGTTGAAGTCTCTGGGATGGACTTTGAGGCGACAGTCCGGTGCGCAGACCTTCCCGCAGAGACCGACGCAGCGTTCGGATGGGTTGTTCGTGAGGCGACAACGAATGTGCTTCGGCATAGTGCCGCGCAGCGCTGCACGATCACGGTTGATCTTCGTGGCGGCGCACATGTGTTGTGCATCGCCGACAATGGCCGTGGCGTCGCCCGGATCACACCCGGAAATGGCTACGAGAGCATGACGGAGCGGATTCGCAAGGTTGGTGGGTCGTTGCAGTTTTCATCGGCCCCCGGCGAGGGTCTGTCACTCACGGCCGCGGTACCGCAGGAATGATCACAGTGTTGGTGGCTGAGGACCAGGCACTACTACGCGGGGCGCTGTGCGAGATTCTGAGTCGCGACGCTGAGATTGAGGTTATTGCCCAATGTGCGACGGGCGCAGAAGTACTCCCAGCCGCGAGGCGTCAGCTCCCTCAGGTTGCCGTCCTCGATATCGAGATGCCAGAGATGGATGGACTTGAAGCGGCACGACTATTGGCGCTGGAGTTCCCCGATATCAAGATCCTCATGCTGACGGTTTTCGGGCGCCCGGGATACCTGCGACGGGCGATCGACAATGGCGCCTTGGGCTTCGTCCTCAAGGACGCACCTCCTGCCAGGCTTATTGACGCGATCAAGAGAACAGCGGCCGGTGAGCGTATTGTTGATTCGGACTTGGCCGTCTCGGCGCTCGAACGAGGTGACAGTCCATTGACCTCGCGCGAGACTCAGGTCCTGGCTCTGAGTAGGACGGTTGCGTCATCTTCGGAACTCGCGGTGCGATTGCACTTGAGCAAGGGAACGGTGCGAAACGTCCTGTCTGCAGCAATGCAGAAGTTGGATGCGACCAGTCGGTCGCAGGCCGCACAAATCGCCGAATCGCACGGTTGGCTTTGACCGCTATCCCATGACGATCGTCATGCGGTTTCCGTGATCGCTGTGCCTTTTGGCGGTGAGTTGGCGGGCTTACGTTCGAACCGTGACTAACCACGCACCCACCCCGCCGCCGCCCGCGCACCCCGTGCAGAGCGCGCCACCCCGCTACCCCACGACACCAGCACCGCGCTACGTCGCCAACGACGACTGGATCACCCGACAGTTTCGGATTCGACTGCCAGCGAGTGCGGCACCCGGAACAGTGTTGGTGCTGTGCTTGATCGTGGGATTGTGCGCGGCTGTTCTTCTACCTGATGGGTTGGGCGGGCTCGGGCTGTCGCTGTTTGTCGTGCTGGCCGTGGCGGGCCTGATCATCGGCGCGGCGCTAGGAACTCAAGCACTGATGATTCTCGGAGTCACCTCTGGTCTCGCCGTCGCATTGGTGTTTCGAGAGAGTGGCTTGCTAAGGCTCGGGCTGGCAGCTTTGGTGGCTGGAACCTTTTTGGTCGCGGCTATCGTCGCGAGGCGCGGATCAATCTTCGATGTCTCAATCGTGCGAGCGACCCTCGGCGTCATCGGGAGTTGTATCCACGCGCTCCTGACGCCTGCCTGGCTGTTCCAGGGGTGCCGCGAGCCCATCCCAACGCGCCGCTCGATTAGCGCCGCCGTGATCGCACGCATCGGATTGCTCACCCTTCCTGTGCTCGTCCTCATCGCGGCGTTACTCAGTTCCGCGGATGCGTTCTTCGCCAGCCTGTTTGCCCCTGACTTGGAGTCACTCTTTGTGTGGGGCTTCTTCTTCACTGTCGGCGGCCTGATGTTTGCTGCCGTATTGCGGACTGCCACTGTCGGGATTTCGCCTGTATCTGCCGCTGACTCGATGCGAGTGTCCCGACTTGAGACCGCTATCACTTTGGGCGGGATCGCCCTGCTGCTCGCTGCCTTCGTCGGGATACAGATCTTCTCGGAGTTGGCCACGGGCCGCGATTCACTGTCGGCCAGGGGGATCAGCTATGCCGACTACGCGCGCTCGGGCTACATTCAGTTGCTGATTGTTGTCGGGCTTGTGACGGTGGTTTTGGCTTCATTCGATCGCCTTGCCCGGGGCGTTGGCGGCCGAAGATTCGTGTTCCAGCGCGTTCTGTCAGCCGTCATTGTCGCGCTCACGTTGGCTGTTGTCGGTGTTGCGCTCAGGAGGTTGGCGCTGTACTGCGAGGCCTACGGGCTCACGATGCTTCGCCTGGCATGCGTCGCAGGCGCGGTGTGGTTCGTTGTCGCGCTGTTGATGGTGGCGGCCCGGTTGCTTGGGATCGGCGAAACGCGCAACTGGTTACCGGGGGCGACCGGGCTGGCGTTGGTCGCGATAACGCTGAGCTTCTCGGCGATCAATCCGCAGCAGATCGTCGTCGAGTACAACCTTGATCGCGCCACAACGATCTCATTGGATCTGAAGTACCTCACGTCACTATCGTCGGATGCAGTGCCCGCGCTGGTGGCAGCACTTCCACAACTAAACCCGACAGATTCTACCTACGTGAAGACGCGACTCTGTAAGCGTTACAGCGAGCCAACGAGTTGGACGCAGATCAATCTGTCGCGGATAAACGCCCAGCACGCACTTGAAGGTGTGTGCCCACAATGAGTCAACCGTCGAATCGACATCACCGCCTTAACTGGCTCCCGACTAGCCCGACCGGCTGGTTCATCGGATTGGTCGTCATGTGTGTGGCGATTCCGACTCTTGCACGGCTGCTGGCCATCGAGGTGGGAGTGCTGGCGTGGGTGATCGCATTGACCCCATATGTTGCGGTCGCCGCGGTAGTGTGCGCGTTGCTGGCCATCGCGTCTCGATCAGTTGTCGTCATCGCCCTGGCACTCGGTTGCGTGGTGCTGCAGATCGCATGGGTCGCCCCTCTCTACACAAAAGACTCGCCCCCAGTTGCGGCTGGTGCAGCACTCACCGTCATGACATCCAACATCCTCGTTGGTCGTGGGGACTGCGACACAGTCGTCGGGCTTGTAGAAGAACGCAACGTTGACCTACTCGCGATGCAAGAACTAACACCGGACGCTGTCATGCGATTGCGGGATGCCGGGCTCAACCAACTCCTGCCATACAGGTGGCTCGATGAGTCAGTTGCCGGAATAGGGATTTGGTCGCGGTACCCCCTGTCCGACGTGCCCGCTGGCAGTGCACTTGGATGGCCGGTGATCGGCCGCCACGTCGCGGTGCCAGGGCTACCGCTGACATTCCTCGCCGTGCATCCAGCCGCGCCACTGACCCCAGATCACACGAAGTGGAGCCAAGACCAACTCCGCCTGCGCCGGGCGCTGAACTCAGTTCCGGGTCCAGTCGTCGTCGCCGGGGACTTCAACGCCACACTCGACCACAAGATCATGCGTGACCTTCAACTAGACGGCTTCACCGATGCCGCGGAAGCGACTGGTTCAGGTGTTAACGCGACCTGGCCGCAAGGCTCGCGGCTCCCGTTCCCACTCGTCGCCATCGACCACGTGATGCACCGGGCGGTCGGAGTCGCTCCGGTGAAAGTAGAGACGGCCACGATCCCACGAGCAGACCACCGTGCCGTCATCGCCACGTACGTCCGGACTGAATAGATCTCGCCCACCGGGTGGCCGAACCTTGGGTCGCCCAACGAGGTCGCAGAACGGCAAACGGCTCCGCGTTCAGGGGCGCATATCTGGTTGGCGCGCCGGGTCACTTCGTCAGGGTCCGAATCACATCGAACGAAGTCACGCTGCAAGCCGCTAGCGCGGGCTGCGGCGGTGCGACCTTAGTAATGAATCAAGATCAAGTGTGCGCGACCCTGCGAGCGGGACTGGTTCTATGAGGGGATTAGCTTTATCGCAACGTGCCACAAGTGGGCGCAGTGGGACGACGCGGTGCCGGAGTTTGTGGAGATCGACTTGGTGGGCCATGAAGGTGGGAATGCGCTCGGGGAGCACTGTTACACGCTCACGGTGACCGATATCGCCACTGGATGGACCGAGGAGCGCTCGGTGAAGAACCAGGCGCAGAAGTGGGTGTTTGCGGCCCTGGTCGAGATCACCGAGGCGTTCCCATTCCCCATCATCGGAATCGACTCAGATAACGGTTCAGAGTTCATCAACTGGCATCTGTCGAAGTGGTGTGAGGACAACCAGATCACGTTCACCCGTTCACGAGCTGGGAACTCAAATGATGGCGCTCACGTGGAGCAGAAGAACTGGGCGATCGTACGAACGGTGGCCGGATATCACCGCTATGACATCGAAGCCGAGCGAGAACTATTGAACAAGATTTGGGTGCTGCAGCCGTCGATGACGAACTTCTTCAATCCATCCCAGAAGCTGGTGTCCAAAGTTCGAGACGGCGCGAAAGTGACCAAGAAATACGACACCGCCGCGACCCCATTCCAACGCGCTGACCGACACAACGCGATCTCTAAAACGCGAAAGAAGACGATGGCTAAAACGTACAAGGATATGAACCCAGAGGCCATCCAGCGCCAGATCCAGTCACTCACAGCTGAGCTACTCACGCTCACCATTGCCAAGTCCGCAGCCCGACGAAAACCCACCATCGCCAAGACCTCCAAGCGGGCAATCCCAGATGAGTCAACGACCCTGGCTACGCAGGCAATTTGACATGAGTCACCAGGCCTTCGCCTGGAGATCGCAAGTCGAGATCGGAACGTGAGCCTAAAGTCAGATCTGTGCAACTCCCAGTTTTCGTGTGCGCAACCCAAACCCGGGACCAGGTTTCACGAAGGGTTGAACGACAGGTAACGCCGGCGATTCCTGCGACTTCGGTGGCGGAACCCGATCTCTTGTCGCTTGGCGCCAGCGCCGTCCAGTTCGTGGATTCACCCCTACAGCATCACACGCGCCAGACGATGTCGAATCCTCGGCAGCTAGCAGCCAGAACCGTTCCTGTTTCTTGACCAACTCATCCTTGGACCACACTTGCAACACCTCACTGATAAACGAGTGTTGCAACCACCGGTTGAGCCCAACACCCGCTTGCGGACAGAGGGGATCGCCCGTGGTGGGCGCGAGGGAAGTATGGGATACGAGCCCCACGGCGCATCGAGGCGATCAGCCGGATTGGATCGCTCGTTAGTCGCTCCGCGGCTTGGCTGTTGAGACCTGATTGCGGCCAGCTTGCTTGGCGTCGTAAAGAGCCGCGTCCGCTCTTCCGATTAGCTCGTGCACACCTGCTCCCTGGCCAGCCTCTGCGACACCGATACTGACGGTGACCGTCACGTCACCAATGCCTAGGGACATGGGCTCAGTAATGGCGCGCCGAACTCTTTCCGCTAGCTCGGCAGCCTCGAACGTGCTGACCGGGGAACCGGACAGCACGACGAATTCGTCACCGCCAACGCGCGCCACCAAGTCGTTGGATCGGACCGCGCCCACGATGCGCGCAGAAACAAGACGAAGTACTTCGTCTCCAACGGAATGGCCATGCCCGTCATTAACCGCCTTGAAATGGTCGATGTCGCAGAACATGACCACGGAGGCACCGCTGGGACCGGCAACCTCCTGGATGGCCTTCTTAACGTGTCCCTCTAGCTCAGCCCGGTTGATGAGACCCGTGAGGTCGTCGCGCTTGACTCGCCAGGTCAGAGCTGCGCGCTCGCCCGCCGCAGCTTCTCGGTCCGCGGAAGACTTGCTGCGATCCTGCGCAGCCATGTCCCGGTCATCGGTCGCTGATTCCCTCACCTCAACGCCACGTTCACGCACCTGGGCAAAGAGATCCGAATGTGACTGATCGAGGGCCGCCGACTGGATATCCCGTGCTTCTTGTCTGGTATCGCGCTTGTCAGCAGCAGCATCTCGGACTTCGGCTTGGGCGTCGCGTACTTGAGCATCCTCAAGATTGCTTTCAGAAGGGTTACGTAGATCGTCTAGCGCATCTGCCCGGTCTTCCTTGGCCAGCTTCCTATCCTGCGCGGACCTGGCCCGTAAGTGCGCCGACTCGTCCCGGCTAGCGGGGTGACGCACGTCTTCAGCGTGGTCGTGGGCGGCATATTCATGGTCGAGTCGCTCATCGTGGACGGCCCGACCATTCGCGGCTTGATCACGAAAGTCAGCCGCAGTATCACGCTCATCGGCGGTTTGATCACGAAGATCAGCCACCATTTCACGCTCATCGGCGGCTTGCTCGCGTAGGTCAGCTTGCCGGTCGCGGTCATCGGCGGATTGCCCGTGGAGATCTGGTGCGGTTACCACTGAGTACCCCTTTCTAGATCGGTCCTCGATTGTCTGCACTACATGCGGGACGCGCCACTGCGCTTGGCTAGATCTTGCTGCTAGTCGCGAACATCGAAGAACGCCTTCGGCTGCGAGCAGTTGCCGCTGGACGATTTGACGTGCGTAATCGAACCATACCCAACCGGTACGCAGGGCGTCGTTGAGGGACTGACCTCAAGTTGCGGTCCGGTAGCCGATGTTGGGCTCAACCGGTCGTTGCAACACTCGTTTGTCAGTGAGGCGTTGCAAGTATGGTCCAAGGATGAGTTGGTCAAGAAACGGGAACGGTTCTGCTGTGGGAGTGAATCGACGAACTGGACGGCGTTGGCACCAAGGGACCGGAGACCGGGTTCCGCTGCCCAAGCTATCGGGGCGTTACCTATCCTTGATGGAGCGACTGCAGATCGCTGACCTTCATCTCACAGCCGCCGGGGTGCGGACCCAAACCCGGAGCCTCGTTTCGTGGGGGATTCCCTCTATCGCAACGTGCCACAAGACACAACATACCGGCCGGTCCACGAAGCCGAATTCAGTCTGACGATCGCGTGGCGGCGTACATCTCGTCGATGACGTCCGCGTACTGGTTTGTGACGACGCGGCGGCGAACCTTCAACGTCGGGGTTAGTTCTCCACCTTCCTGACTGAACGGTTGCGGGAGTAGCGTGTACCGCTTTACCTGCTCGTATCCGGCCAGTTCACGGGATGCCGCGGCTATTCGCTGGTCGTAGAGGTCGCGAATCTGCGGGTCGGCTACCAGCTCCTCCCGCGATTCGACAGAAATGTCGCGTTCGTGGGCGTAGCGCTCCAGCACATCGAAGTCCGGCGTGATCAGTGCCGTCAAGTAGCTGCGCCGATCGCCTATGACCACGACCTGATCGATGTAGAGGTCCGCGCCGAGTTCCCCTTCAACGTGCTGCGGTGCAACGTTCTTACCCTGCGAGGTGATGATCAGATCCTTGATCCGGTCAGTCACTGTTAGGTAGCCGCCTGCGTCGACCGAACCCACATCACCGGTCCGCAACCACCCGTCCTGAAACGCCGCCGCGGTGTCCTGCGGTCGGCCGAAGTAACCCTTCATCACGTTCCCGCCGCGGACCTGGATCTCGCCGTGCTCGGCTATCCGCACCTCGCTGCCGAGCACTGGCAGGCCGACCGTCCCGAACCGGAAGCCGCCGGAAGAGTTGCAGGTGAGCATCGCCGTGGTCTCGGTCAGCCCGTAGCCCTGGCAAATCAGCACGCCTGCTGCGAAGAAGAATTCCTCGATCTCCTTGGACAGCGGAGCGCCCCCTGCGGAAAAGACATTCTTGGGCCCACCGACCACATCCCGGATCTTCGCGAGCACCAGTCGATCGGCGACGGCGTGCTCGGCGGCGAGCAATGGACCAATCCGGACCTTGTCCGCCTTCCGATGCTGATACTTACCGCCGACCCCTAATGCCCACTGGAACATGCTCTTCTTGGGCGCTGATCCGCGGTCGACCTGGTCGAGCACTGTCGCGTGGATTTTCTCGAACAGGCGGGGAACGCTGACCATTAAGGTGGGGCGCACATCGGCCATCGCGGCCACCACGTTCTTCGGGTCGTCCAGGTAGTAGTTCTGTGCGCCGCGGTAGAAGACGTACATCGACCAGCCGCGCTCGTAAGCGTGGGTCAGCGGCAAGAAGCACAAACTGGTGTCATCGGGTCCAACGTCGAACCGGACGTCGAGGGCGTGCAGCTGGTGGAAGAAGTTGGAGTGTGTGAGTTCTACACCCTTCGGCTCACCGGTGGTCCCGGAGGTGTAAATCAGCGTTGCCACGTCCTCGGACCCAGCCGCCGCAAGCCGCGCGGGCAGTGAATCGAAACAGTCCGACCCGGAGCCCGCGCGTAGGAATGTTGAAAAATGCACGGACCGATCATCCGCGAGGGTGACGCCTTCATCGAAGACGACGATTCGGTTCAGCTGGTCGGCCGCGCCGCGCGATTGCTGCACCTTGTCGTACTGCTCCTGGCCACCGACGAAGATCACGCAGAGCCCCGCGTCGTTGATGACGTACTCGGCCTGCGCAGCGGTGCTCGTGGCGTAGAGCGGAACCGACACAGCTGCGGCGGTCAGGATTGCGAAGTCGGCGATCGACCACTCGGGTTTGTTGGCTGAGAAGATACCGACCCGGTCACCTGGCTGAACGCCGATCTCAACGAGGGCAGCAGCCACGGATCGGATGCGCAACCCGAACTCCGCGTAACTGATCGAATCCCACGAGGTGCCATCGTGGGCGGTGTTTGCCTTGCGGAAGTGCAACGCCGGTCGTGATCCGAACTCTTCCACACTCTGGCTGATCATTGCGGCGAGATGATTCGACGTCATTTGACTTCTCCCAACCAGCTGCGGTCCATGCCTGTACGGTTTGGCCGTCTAGATGCCCTTCGAGTCTCCCACAACGTGTACAACGCCGATAGGGAATCGAATCTCTGAGCCGCCACAGACGATGCGAGAGCATGTTGCCCGGACGTGGACTCAGTGAGGACTTAGGAGCAGGTCCACACGTTCTGGTGGCCAAGGGTGCCTTCATAGGTCTCAGTTGCAACTCCGTAGGTGGCGAGACCTGGATTGAAGTACGCCCGGAGCATCGATGCGCTTTTGCCTTCGATGTCCGTGCCGGCGTACCAGTCGACCTGAAGGTTCAGAGTCTCTTGGGCGAAGGTGCTCCCCGCCCAGCAGCCAAAAGCTGAGGTGCTCGCAGCGGCCTGGTCAGCCGTAACGGTCGTCTCGGTCGACGCCTGTGCGTATTTGACGACAGCGACTGGGATCGCATCTGTCTTGTCGCGGGGAGAGGTGACTTCAAAGCTCAACCCTTGTGACTTGGCCACAGGTATCGGGAATGACACCTGGCCACCTGCGACGGGCAGTTCCCCGGAGTTCCAGATGTCCGTCGGGACCGCTTCGGGCGTGAATGCCGCCCAGACTGCCCTCACTGTGCAGTCATCGCAACCAGCCACCTTGACGGTCACCTGGGTCATCCCGTTCACGGCGAGACTCTTAGAAGGCGCGGTTGTTGGAGGGTTTACGGGTTCGCTAGTAGACGATGTACGACTCAGGCCTATCCCAAGTCCACCGGCGATGAGCAGGAGCATGATGACTCCCGCTGTCAGGATCAAGATGAGCCTCGCGTTCGATGGAGGCTGATCCAACGGAGGCGGCGACGTTGGGGGTGCAGATGCTGGAGGTGGTGTGCCGGTAGTTGGTGGCGCAGGAAGAGGGCTCGTTGGGGTCGCGACGCTACCAACGGCCGTTCCGCAGGTTGGGCAGAATCGAGTTCCGGGAGAAAGCGACGCCCCACACGAGCTGCAAAATTGTGGCGTGGTTGGTGGCATCGCTTCTCCAGATCTGCGTCGAGAAAACTATCGTCAGCAGCACGCTATCCGAGGTCGGCCGGGTGTGCGTGCCCGAAGGTTGCTCGCCATGGGCTCGTGAGGGTCAGGTAGTCCTGGCTCGTGAACGAGTTCTCATCAATGGTGTGACGGCCGGCGACAGCGCAGATGCCATCTGACACGGCATCCTTTGCGTTGTGCCAGGTCCCATCGTCAACACCGGTTGGCCTCGTCGCGGCGTTCTGCACGGTACGGCGCACTGACCGCCACACCAGCCGATCGATATGTAGCCATGCCCTGCTGCGCGCTGGCGCCATTTGCTGATCGGCATAAGCCGTCGACAGTGCGAATACTTGATCTACGCTCAAGTTGGTCGCTTGGTGAATGAGGTCGGTGACGACGCGATGGGAAGGCCCGAAGATGGCCGAGATGTCGTCATCGGTGATAGTTGCGGTTCGAAGAATCTGCAGGGTCAGGGTCGGTTCTTGCTCGGTGACAGGGAAGCTGGGACTGTTGGCCAAGATGGTGCAGATGATCGCATCGTCGCCGTTGCGGGAGTCGCAGGTTGTCAGGACGGATTCCAGTCGAGAGATGTCGGGCCCAAACGCCATCGGTGGACTTGATGAGGCATAGTCGGCCGCATGCCTTAGGCGGGATGTGAGTGCGTTCATGGTGAGCCACCTCTTCTTGGATGCGCCGTTCCACAGTGGTCATCGACACAATGCCCAGATTCTGAACCAGTGTTCGAGATCTTTTCGATGTAGCTGACACAGTGGGGGTGCAGGTAAGTGAGTAACCCAAATCCCGTCCTAGAAGAGCGGATCTTCACCATGGATAGTCAGCGCCGCCCGTACGACCGCGAGCAGGTATCCGTATCCCTACGGCAGGCCTGGGAGTTGACGCGAGATGCAGCGCCCGGGCTTAGCTATTCGCGGTATCAGGATCTTCTCGATTCCGGCCAGGTCAGTGGCGCGTCTGCGGTCCGGGTCGTGCAGATATTTGGGGCCTGGTCTACGGCCACTGAACAGGCCGGCGTTCCCTCAGGTCGAGTACCGGAGCGTTCCTACTCGTCGCACTGGAGCGATGCGGACGTTCTGGCATATGTCCGTCGATACCTGCGGGACCCCGAGTCGAGTGGTTCGTTCGCGGGCTGGGATGAGTGGCGACGTAACAACGAACCGAAGGCTCCCTCGGGTGCGCTGATGCGCGCACGATTCGGGAAGTGGTCGACGATTAAGGCCCTGGCTTCGGAGACTGAACAAAGCTAGCTGCCCCATATTTTCCCTAAAGTTTAGGTCAGTTGAGTGATGCTTTCTTGACTCATTCCAGAAAAGGGATAGAGTCCATGTGTGGATGATGGCCAAGCACTGACGACACCGGAGCGCATTCGCGCAGCGGGGTTGCGAGTTACAGGACCGCGGGTGGCGGTCCTTGAGGCGTTATATTCGGTGCCACATGCAGACGTCGACGGCCTTCTTACGGCGGTCCGCTCTGACACGGACGTGTCGACCCAGGCGGTCTACGACGTACTCGGAGCATTCACCAGAGTTGGGCTGGTCCGCCGCCTCGAACTTCCCGGAAGCTCAGCCCGGTTCGAGACTCGCGTTGGAGATAACCACCACCACCTTGTATGCCGCGGATGCGGAGAAATTGCCGACATTGAATGTGCAGCCGGAGCGGCGCCGTGCCTCGACCCGATCGATGATCGCGGATTCGTGATTGATGAAGCAGAGGTCACGTACTGGGGTCTATGCATCGCCTGTCAGTCCTCAACCCACAACGGCGCTATACAACGACAGCCTAGGTCTAAGAACATTAAGCACGAGAAGTAATGCGCAAGAGTCACGCCTGACGGTCAGGCACAACCACACGAGAGGTCAACATGGCAGACGAAAGTAAGTGCCCGGTCCAAGGTTCAACGATCAGGGGCACAATGATTCGCGACTGGTGGCCCGACCAATTGGATTTGAAGGTACTGCAGGAGAACCCACCGCAGGCAGATCCGCTTGGTCAGGACTTCGACTATGCAGCGGAGTTCAAGAGCTTGGACTTGGCTGCGCTCAAGAGTGACCTCGCAGCTCTCATGACCGATTCACAAGAATGGTGGCCGGCAGATTACGGACACTATGGTCCGCTTTTTGTTCGGATGTCCTGGCACAGTGCCGGCACCTATCGGATCAGTGACGGACGCGGTGGGGCAGGGTCAGGGGAACAACGATTCGCGCCGCTCAGTAGTTGGCCTGACAACGTCAACCTTGATAAGGCTCGGCGACTGCTCTGGCCCATTAAGCAGAAGTACGGACAGAAGATCTCGTGGTCGGACTTGCTGGTACTTACCGGCAATGTCGCGCTGGAATCCATGGGCCTGAAGACTTTCGGTTTCGCTGGCGGTCGCGAGGACGTGTGGCAGCCTGAAGAGATCAACTGGGGTAATGAAGACGAGTGGCTCGCTGACGGGCGCTACACAGGCGAACGCGAGTTGGACAATCCACTTGCCGCCGTCCAAATGGGGCTGATCTACGTCAACCCTGAAGGCCCCAACGGCAATCCGGATCCGCTTGCCTCCGCTCGTGATATCCGTGAGACGTTCCAGCGGATGGCAATGAACGATGAGGAGACGGTCGCGCTGATCGCTGGAGGTCACACCTTCGGTAAGACCCATGGTGCCGCCGATCCGAACGAGTTCACCGGGGAGGCCCCAGACGGCGCACCGGTCCAAGAACAGGGATTGGGGTGGAAGAACAGCTTCGGTACGGGCAGCGGGGACGACACCATTTCCAGTGGTCTAGAAGGTGCCTGGACGCCAACGCCCATCGCGTGGGACAACAGCTACTTCGAGACCTTGTTTGGTTACGAGTGGGAGCAGACCAAGAGTCCGGCCGGAGCCTGGCAGTGGATCCCCACTGACCCAGCGGCCGCGAGCACCGTTCCCGATCCGCAGGACCCGGACAAGACCCATCCACCGGTGATGCTGACAACTGACCTTGCCCTGCGGGTGGATCCGATTTACGAGCCCATCTCACGACGCTTCTACGAGAACCCGCAGGAGTTGGCCGATGCCTTCGCCAAGGCCTGGTTCAAGCTGATTCACCGCGATATGGGCCCCGTTTCGCGCTACCTCGGTCCGGATGTTCCTACCGAAGAGTTCATCTGGCAGGACCCCACTCCGACCGTCACCTATGAGTTGGTTGATGTCGGCGATATCGCTTCGCTCAAGAGCCAGATCCTCGGTTCGGGACTCTCGATCTCCGAGCTCGTCGCCACCGCGTGGGCGTCAGCATCGACGTACCGCAACAGCGACAAGCGTGGCGGTGCCAACGGTGCCCGTATCCGACTGGAGCCTCAGAAGGATTGGGAAGCCAACAACCCAGCTCAGTTGGCGAAGGTGCTCAAGGAGTTGGAGAGCATTCAACACACGTTCAACGATGCGCAGGCGGGGGGAAACAAGCAGGTTTCCTTGGCTGACTTGATCGTTCTTGGCGGCAGTGCTGCTGTTGAGCAGGCGGCAAAGAACGCCGGGCAAGACGTAGCGGTGTCGTTCACTCCTGGCCGTACTGATGCGGCTGCAGCTGATACGGATGTTGAATCGTTCGCGGTACTTGAGCCGAAGGCAGACGGGTTCCGTAACTACCTCGGCAAAGGTCTGCGCGGAACAGCGGAGGAACTGCTCGTTGATCGGGCCAGTCTGCTCACCCTCACAGCTCCTGAGATGACAGTCCTAGTTGGTGGCCTGCGCGCAGTCAACGCCAACTTCGACGACTCACGCCTCGGTGTGCTGACGACCCAGACTGACGCTTTGACCAACGACTACTTCGTGAACCTGCTCGACATGGGCACGACGTGGGAGCCGACGTCAGATGCGGAAGACATCTACGAGGGCCGCGACCGCAAGACTGGCGACGTCAGGTGGTCGGCAAGTCGGGTGGATCTCGTGTTCGGCTCCAACTCACAGTTGCGGGCGCTTGCAGAGGTCTACGCATCCTCGGATGCAACGGCTAAGTTCGCACGGGACTTTGCCGCCGCCTGGAGCAAGGTAATGGATCTGGATCGATTCGACCTCGCCTGATGCGATCGAGCAAGATGTAAGGAAATATCTAGCAACAGCGAGCAGGTCGGCCTTTGTGGTCGCCCTGCTCGCTGTTTTATGTGTCGTAACGTGAGGTATTCCCGTTGGTGGGTACAGTCAGGCGCGTGCGCAGCGTGGACACGATCATCAGTGCGCGATGGATCGTCCCAGTTGTCCCAGGCGGGACCGTGTTAACCGACTACAGTTTGGTAGTCGACGAAGGCGAAATCATCGCCCTCCTTCCTTCTCAGAGCGCATCCGCGCAGTTCGCCGCGGAGAATTACGTTGACCTCAACGAGCACGTACTCATTCCCGGTTTAGTCAATGCGCACACGCATGCCGCGATGACACTGCTGCGTGGGTTCGCCGATGATCTGCCGTTGGTGACGTGGCTCAACGATCACATCTGGCCAACCGAAGGGGAGTGGGTCGATGAGAGCTTTGTCTGGGATGGCACCACGCTCGCGGTGGCGGAGATGTTGCGTGCCGGTGTCACGTGCTTCAACGACATGTACTTCTTCCCAGAGGTTGCGGCGCAGGTCGCGCAAGAGTCCGGTATTCGGATGGTCGTCGGCCTCATCTGCATCGACGGCGAGAACAACTACAGCACCAGTGCGGCTGACTGCATCGCCAAGGGGCTGATTCTTAACGAGCGGCTGACTGATAGTCGACTTGTCACGACGGCGTTCGCGCCGCACGCGCCGTACTCAGTATCCGACGAGCCGCTCCTCACGATTGCTGCGTTGTCGAAGCGGATGTCACTTCCGGTACACACGCACCTGAACGAAACGTCAGCGGAGTCGCCAGATTCCGTCGGCCGTTATGGCCTAACCCCGATGCGCAGACTCGCCGGACTTGGACTGGTGAATGAGCGTCTCATCGCCGCCCACATGGTCCATCTATCTGATGACGATGTTGATTTGACGGCCCGTGCCGGGAGTCACGTCGTTCACTGCCCGGAGTCGAACCTGAAGCTTGGCAACGGGTTTTGTGACGTCGACCTTTTGCTTCGCAACGGAATCAATATCGGATTGGGTACGGACGGCCCGGCGAGTAACAACGACCTGGACGTATTGGCTGAGCTGCGAGTCGCGGCGTTAGTAGCCAAAGGGGTATCCCGCGATGCCGCCGCGTTACCCGCCTGGCAAGCGCTACATCTTGCGACCCTTGGTGGGGCAAAGGCGCTCGGGTTGGACCTCAGGATTGGCTCGCTGGAGGTGGGGAAGCGCGCCGACCTCACCGCGATCCGGCTCGATGACCTCGCCAACCGACCGATCTACGATCCCATCTCGCAGGTCGTCTACACCGCGACTCGTCAGCAGGTTTCCGACGTGTGGGTCGATGGCCTCGCCAAAGTCGTCGCCGGAGAATTGATCGGGTTTGATCAAGTAGGAATCCATCGGAGTGCGCAATCGTGGGCCGACAAGATCTCCGGCGGCGGCCCGGCGTAGCAAGCACCGCGTAAAGCCAGTCCGGCGTGAGCCACCAAACAGAACAGCACAGCAGAGCAGTTCAGAGTGGAGAGTGGAGCAGGAATGGCAACAGCGGACATCGCGATTATCGGAGGGTCAGGGCTCTATTCCCTATTCGCCCCGGGCACCGAGACCCACGTAGAGACCGTCACTGCGTCGACAACGTGGGGGCAACCATCGGCACCGATTGAGATCGCCCAAGTGGGAACCAAGCGCGTGGCGTTCCTGCCCAGACATGGCGCAGATCATCAGTACCCACCACATTCAATTCCGTATCGCGCGAATATCGCTGCCCTCGCCGATCTAGGGGTGAGGCAGATCATCGCGCCATGTGCGAGCGGTTCCTTGCGGGAATCGACACCACCGGGAGCGCTCGTTGTCCCAGATCAACTCGTCGACCAAACCCACTCGCGTGCCCAGACGTTCTACGACGAGTTCGACTCCGACACTCATCATGCGCAGTTCGCCGAACCGTTCTGCGACCAACTCCGGGAATCCCTGCTTCGAACGAGTGGACACTTTGGCTGGCAGGCCGCCGACGAGGCGACGATTGTTGTGATCGAGGGCCCGAGCTTCTCAACTCGCGCCGAGGTTGAGTTCTATGCTCGGCAGGGTTGGGGGTTGGTGAATATGACAGCTGCTCCCGAGAGCGTGCTCGCCCGGGAAGCCGGTATCTGCTACGCGATTCTGGCGCTGGTCACCAACTTCTCGGCGAACCTCATCGCGGGTGCCGGGGTGAGCGAACAGCACGTGTTCGAGCTATTTGCGAAGAACACTGCTCGGCTACGCGAACTCCTCGTTGCGGCGGTCACAGACCTGCCGGACCCGGACGCCGACTCCTGCGTCGGTGTCCATGCCGGTGGTATTCCTCAACTCTGAGCCCACTTAAAGATCCTCGCTCCAGATGCCGATAGCCGACACAAGAGTGGCACGTTCTGCCCGCCACTTCGTTTATCAGAAACTGTCGGGAGGCATTCACATGGCCCGACGACGTCGCGCTGTAGGAACCTCACTCTTTGCTGGACTGCTCCTAGCCTCAGGCCTGGGATTTGGTTCTCCTGCGAGCGCTATTGCCACTAGCCCTGGTGACGTGTTCCCCATCGAGACCCGCGGAGCAAACTCTCAGCCTTTGCGGGCGTCGAACGGGCCGGTGTGGGCGTGGATGGCGACAAAAGACGACGGGAGCCCCGTCAGGTGGAACGCGTGCTCGACGATCACCTGGAATTGGAACAAGGGTAAGTCCCGAGATCTGAAGGTCATGCGCAAGGCGGTGAAGAATCTGTCGAAAGCTTCTGGAATAGCGTTCACTCAAACATCCACGTCGCCGGATGTGAACATTCGTTACAGCAAGGAGCCACGAGCCCAAGGTGCGCTCGGCCTCGGAGGGTTCCGCTACACGGGCGGTGGACAGAGTGCGCAGATCGTTCAAGGTTCGATCGATATTGACAAGAAGCTCAAAAAGAAGAAGTCGAAAAAGCAGTTCTCAAAGTCGATTCGCAAAGAACTCTTTATGCACGAATGGGGACATGTGGTCGGCCTTGATCACGTCGATTCACGCAAGGAGTTGATGTACCCGAGTGTCGGGGGATATCTGAAAAACTACGGCACCGGCGATCGCGAGGGACTACGGATTCTCGGCGACAGAGCCGGGTGCTCGCCGGCCTAGGCTACGACGTGGCGTGATCGCCAGATCTACTTCCAGCCCACAGCTTCTTCCAGCTCGTACGCCAGATGTAGCAGCTGGGCTTCTTGGCCGTGGTGCGCGGCGGCTTGGACCCCGATCGGTAGTCCGTCGCGAGATATCCCTAGTGGGAGGGAGATTGAGGGTGCGCCCGCGACATTGTGGATCGCCGTGAAGTTCGCGTACCGCAAGAGTCGGACGAGGTGGGTGTGCGGGTCGATACCGGGGGACAGGTACCCGATCGGCGGCGGCGGGCTCGATATTACCGGGGAGAGCACAAGGTCGAAGTCGCGGTACGTGTCGGCGTATACCCGCGGGAACGCGCGTAGGCGCCGGATCGTCGTCGGCATCTTCACCGCGACGTTCGTGAAGAGTTCGCCCAGACCTTTAGTGAATGGTTCAAGGTGATCCGAGTCAAAATTGGAGCCGAAGAGGAGTCGTCCGCCTCGATCGATAGAGAAGGCCAACGCTGCCCAATAGCGCAAAAAGTCGCGGCCGAACTGCTCGTCAAACGGGAACCCGATGACCTCGACGTGGTGGCCAAGGTCTGCGCAAGTAGCAGCGGTTTGACTCACAGCCTCGCGAACATCGGCATCAAGCGGCATTCCCGCCATCGGTTCCAGGACGACCCCGATTCTGCGTCGCTTTTTGCTGGGTCCAGTGACATGTCCGATCGGTGGCAGAGCCGATGGTGCCTTTCGGATCTCGTGAAGAAAAAGCGCGGTATCGCGGACTGATCGGGTCACAACACCCTGGGCGACGATGGAGATCGGCAACCGCTCCATATCGGCTGGTGCAATCAGTCGGCCTCGTGACGGTTTGAGTCCGACCAATCCGCAGCACGACGCGGGAATCCGGATCGAGCCACCACCGTCGTTGGCGTGGGCGATAGGAACGACACCGGCCGCGACCAAGGCAGCCGAGCCGCCCGACGACCCACCAGCGGAGTGGTCAAGATGGCGAGGATTGCGAGTCGGACCAGTTCCGAGGGATTCGCTGGTCGCGGTGAGTCCGAACTCGGGCATGGCTGACTTGCCGATGATGTTCAGGCCAAGATCTTGCAACTGCTGAGCAAACGGTGAGGTAGCGGAGGCCGGAGTCGCCGACGTTGCTGCGGAACCAAACCGAGTCGGGCGCCCGATGAGGTCCTCATTGTCCTTGAGGAACGTTGGGATTCCGGCGAATGGTCCGTGACCGTGGACTGGTTCTGGAACCCAATCGACAACAGCATTCAGCTTCTCTTGGGTGGCTTTCGCGCGTGCCGTTGCCGCGTCGCGCAGTTCGTCGGGGTGGCGATCTCCACGAGCTAGCGCATCGAGTAGGCCGACAGCGTCGAGGTCGCCTAGTGCATCATCGGTGAACGCGCTCGCAGTCCGCGCAGCGTTCGACGGGGTGTGGTCGGGCACTGAGTTAACTCTCTGTCGACTGGCTACCGGTTAACGATTGAGAGCAGGCGAAGTAGCTCGAGGTAGAGCCAGACGATGGAGGCTGCGAGCGAGACACCAAATGTCCAGTCGTAGTAGCGCGGAGTATCGGCTTGGATCGCGCGGTCGGCTGAGCCAATATCAATGAGCAGCGACCAGGAGGCCAACGCGACACCAAAGGCACAGAGCACGAGGCCGAGTCCGCCCACTCCGTAGAAGCCCCATCCGTCGCCCGTCCCGGCGAAGATGGCAGCGAACGCCGAAGCCACACCAACCAAGACGTAGCCAATGAGTAGCGCGAAGAAGAGTTTGCCCGCTTTGCTGGCCTTCTTACCGAAGGGGGTGGCGTAGACGGCGAGGATCGCGACGGTGCCGGCTGCAGTTCCGAGAACTGCTTGCGGGATGAGCGCGATATTGCCGCCGTACGCGACCGCAGCGTTGGAGAACGCCCCGACGATGAGGCCGAGCATCGCGGAGTAACCCAGCGCCATTGCGGGCTTGACGGGAGCTTTGCGCATCATGACGACGCCGACGATCATGGTGGCGACGAGGAGTCCGATGTACAGCATGAACGAGCCAGCGAGGAACAGCCAGCCCGGGATAGCCGCGATGATGACGATCGCGAGACAGGCGGCAGTCTTGGCCAACACATCCGGAAGCGCGAGGGCCTCGGATGTGGTGGCAGTCGGGGTGCGTTTGGCCAGGGCATCATTGACCTGGTTCAGCATGGCGTTGTTTGAGGCAGACACAGCTACTCCGGTATCTAGGAAGGTCTTAGGAAAGCGGGTATTAAGGGAGAGTTTACGTTGCGGTAGGCCGTGGCCGCGACAACTGGTGACGGAGTCCACTAGTTTTCACAGATCTTTGATAGTTCCTCGCCGAATCTAGGAGCTAGATCCTCGAGGTCTGCTACCCGACGATCAGTTTCACCACCACGATGACCACTCCGATTCCGGCATCCAGGCAGCCCCACGCTAACGCCTTCGGCCAGCCGGTCTTGGCCCATAGCGCACCGAATAGTCCGAGAGCGAACAGCGCGCTGATCAACACGATCTCGGCGATGAGCACCGATGTATCGAAGCTCTGCCCGAGTAGCCCAGCAACGACGACGACACCGATCGTCACGCCGGTCACGAGGAAGAAACTGCCGACGATCTGCCCCTCACGTCTGAGCTCGACGCCACCGGGCATGCTGTGGTGGACTAACCGGTGGGCCATCAGCGATGACCAAAAGTGAGCGATAGACACCGCAACTGATGCCCCAACGAGGATGGCTATCAACTCCCCTTCGCTCGTGGCGTACTTCTTCAGACTCGCGGCGGCGACCACACCGAGCAGCGTGATGGCTGCATAGACCGTGATGGTGACTTGGCTGATGATGTGGTGGTCGTCTACGGGGGAGACGTGGGTTGCTGCTCTGGCGGGTCCGGTGGGCATGCGCGGATTGTTTCACCGAAATCGGAGCTTTCGCAGCTTTCGCTGCCACGGCAGCTAGCAATAGACGGTGGCGGGCAATAGGGTGCCGATATGATTCGGTTCTTAGTTCGGACAGTAATCCTGCTCCTCTCGGTCGCCATCGGTCTCCTCGTTGCGACTGTCGTGCTTGCTGGATTCTCGATCTCGTTTACGTCGTTCATTTGGGTCGTCGTGATCTTCACCGTAGTCCAAGCGGTGCTAGAACCGTTCCTGGTAAAAGTCAGCACCAAGAACGCCCCCGCGCTACTCGGAGCCATCGGGCTGGCGACAGTCTTTGTCTCGTTGTTCGTCACGAACCTGATAGCGACGGGTCTTAGCGTCAGTGGCGCCTCAACCTGGGTATTCGCCGCACTGATCATCTGGCTCGTCACGCTCATCGCGACGGTGCTGCTGCCCTTCCTCTTAGTAAGAATGGGGATAGAGTCCGCTCGCGAACGAAAGGCTGACGCCGCGTAGGTTCATCACGCAAGCTAGAGGCCTTCCTAACAATGCTGATGGGATAGGGCTCGATGGCAACCCTTCAATACTGCCGTTCCCCTTCCGATGTCGCCCGCACCTGGACTTCTTAGTCTGACCGGCACCGGCGCTAACCCGTTGTCCGAGGAAGACGGTGTCGTCTACGACTTCAACGATGTCACCGTCGTTGACAACGGGCGCACGACGAACCTGTTCCCGGAAGATGAGCAGCTGGGAGCATCGGTCAAGGCGGATCTTCCCGGCACGATTTCCGATATGAAGTCCGCCGTCAAGCAACTCGAGAAGGTCCTCGGTATCGGCAGTAAAGGTTCCGGTCGACCAAGCCTGCCGCAGGTGATCACCACGCTTGAGCGCACAAGCGCCGGGCTTGGTGTCGCAATTCGAAAGCTGCGGCTGACCGGAAATAACAGTCAGACGCTGAAGGATCTTCAGGCAGATTTGAACACGGCAGTGCGGCGAAGGGCGACCTCAAGCAGATTGCTGGGACCGTCAATAGTCTCAAGGTGGAACTCGCCGGACTCATCATGCTGGCCGGAGACGGCGAAGTTCCAGAGAAGTACTCGGCGTACGTACAGCCGACCAATGCGCTGTTCGGTGCGTATCAGTTCATGTTGGATCCGGCGAACTCCAACAAGGCGGACACTCTGCCCCGCATCCTGATCGGATTGCTTGCGCTGTTGATTGTAGGAATCGCCTTCCCGATCATCAATCGGCGCAGGGCAAAGACGAGCTAGTCAACCGCTGGACGAACAACGACGCCAGCGGGAATGACCTGCTGGCGTCGTTCTGGTTTAGTTAGGGGTAGCGCCTACTGATTGGCAGGGAGTCACTGTGACAAGTTCACGAATTATGAGGTCGCTTCGGAGTCCCGCTGCGGCACGGGTCATCGCGGCATCGTTTGCGGTGTCGGGGATCGTGCACTTCGTGCGACCTGCCGTCTTTCGGCCACTCGTTCCCAAGGCACTCCCAGAGCCAGACGCCTGGATCTACGCCAGTGGCGCGGCAGAGTTGGCCTGTGCGGCCGGGCTGTTCGCCAATCAGCAGTGGGCGCGCCCGGCCTCCGTCGCGCTCCTATTGGCTGTGTGGCCCGGAAACGCGACCTACGCGGTCAAAGTCTCGCGCAAGCAAGGCCTCACCTCGGCGGCCTCGATCGTCGGTTGGGTTCGGATGCCGATGCAGATCCCGATGATCATCGCGGTGTGGCCAGAAGCTTCTGTGGTGCCTAACAGCGCGCCCTAATCAATAAATTCACCAGTTCAACCTAGGGGTCGGGGAAACAAGATGGCGACAATGCCCATGTCAGCACAGGACGCACTGTGGCTCACGATGGATCGTCCGAACAACTTGATGGTGATCGACTCTGTCATGTGGTTTGCGAGTCCGCTGGACTGGCCAGCCGTGGAACAGACCGTGCTCGATCGCCTCGTTGAACCATTCGCAGTGTTTCGCTCGCGCCCAAAACCGCAGGGATCGACCTGGGTTTGGGAGGAGGTTGACGACTTCGAGTTGGCCGACCATCTGGAGTATGTCGAACTCCCGGATGGTGGCGAGTTCGAGCAGTTGCGCCAGTTCATTGGTGCTCAGCGCAGTGTCGCATTCGACAAGAATCGGCCACTGTGGACGATCTACTGCATCACGAACCTGGTGATGGACGATGGATCGGCTGGATCGGCTGTGCTTGCCCGATTCCACCATTCGATCGCCGACGGTATCCGCCTTACGCAAGCAGTGATGGGTCTGTGCGACCTTGATCCAGCCGACGTCACTGCTGTCGGTAAATCGCTACCCAATCGCCGATCAGGTGCGGGCGTTCTTGTGAGCGCTTCCAAGAACGTCATCTCGGACATGCTTGACCTGGGGAAGTCCACCGCCCGCACTGTCGGCCATGCAGTGTCCTCTGTGGGCTCGTCATTCTTGCGAGGAGATGTTCAGTCCGCGGGGGGCATGGTCGTCGATGACACGAAAGGAATCTTCACTTTCGGTGCGAGTGCACTGAAGTTTCCTGAGCGGTTGATGGACGTCAGCCTCCTGGTGAGTTCGCCGGACAACCGAGCGGTCAATGACACGGCATCGGTCGGCAAACTGCTACTTGCTGGTGAGAGTGTCAACACAGTCTGGTCGGGCGAGGCGTCTGTTGAGAAAGATGCCGGTTGGGCCCCGGCGTTCGATCTAGCGACCGTCAAAGCGGTTGGCAGGAGCACAGGCACAACGGTTAACGACGTCTTGCTGACAACGGTCGCTGGTGCACTAGGACGGTACCTGCGTGACAAGGGTGACGCCACCGTCGATGAGGTGCTCTGGATGGTGCCCGTCAGTGTTGCACCCGTTGAGCCTGGGATTCCGAAGGAACTGGGGAATCACTTCGCGCTCGTTGCCTTACGAATGCCGGTGGGTCCCGGAACCGTAGCCGAGCGTTTAGCGGAGATGCACGCCAGAATGGATCGTATTAAGCGTAGTGATGAGGCCCTGCTGACATTCGGTATTCAACGCGGAATCGCTACCGCGCCGAATCTGCTGTCTGTCGCCGTGACGAACTACTTTGCGAACAAGGCGGTGGGAGTTCTGACGAACGTCCCCGGCCCGCGCTCGCCGATGCGACTCGCTGGCACCGAGGTCGAAGGCATACTCGGCTGGGCTCCGTGTTCCGGCAACCAGCCAATGACGATCTGCATGTTCAGCTACAACGGGAAGGTCAGCATCGGATTCGGGGCGGATAAGGCGCTGATTCCAGACGTTCGCCGCCTAGGTGAGCTTGTTTCCGAAGACTTCGCGGATATGGTCGCGCAAACGATTGGGAGCTAGTCGCTGCAGGCGCAGCTGGCGCACCGGATCGAAAAAACCGAACCCGCCGAGCTCGCTTGCACCGGATTACTCTCAACTCTCGCTAGCTTTGCTAACGCCAGAACAGCTCGCGAAGGGAGAACACTGTTGCGCTGCAAACGTGCGCTGATCGTCCCGGTGGTTGCCGTAGGCCTGCTCACTGCGGGTTTGCAGGTTCCCTTCACAGTAGGTACCAGTGCCTCCGTGTGGTCGGCGAATCCGCCCGCGCCCTCCCTGTCTGATGTGCAAGACGCTAGAGAAAAGCTGCAACAAGAGTCCGCTGCCATCGGCAAGACTAAAGCTGCGGTAGAGAACGCTGAAGCGAAGATTCCAGCAGCCGAGAAAGCTGTTGCAACCGCCAACACGGCAGCGGCAGCGGCGCTCGCGTCCGTTGCGGCGGCCCGCGAGGCGGTTGTGGTTGCCCAAGCCCAAGTCGCTGCGCAGAAGGTGCAGATAGTCGCTGCTCAGGTCGTTATCGATGAACTACTCATCGAGGTGTCAAAGCTGGCTCGTCGGAGCTACATCCAGGGCGGCGAGTACCAGACAATAGAGATGATCATGGGCGCGACGGATCCCTCCGACTTCGCCAATCAAGCGGTGGCGGTCAAACGAACGTCACGCGCTAACGCCGCTACCTACGATCGACTAGTTGCGGCTAAACAATTGCTGACGGACAAACTGGCAGAGTTAAAGCGACTGGAGGATCTGACGCAGCAACGCCAGCAGGAGGCTAAAGCAAAAGCCGTCGAAGCCAAGCAATCCCAGCTAGCAGCCCAGGCCGCAAAACAAGATGTCGTCGATCTCGTTAACCAGCGACAGGCTGCCCTCAACCAAGCGGCGGCCCTCCTGCGAGCAATCCGCAAGACCTACAACCAGGTGCTCGATCGGTACCAAACCGAACAGGAACGCAAAGCGGGTGGCAGCACCGTGGTCAAGGGTGTGAGTAACCCGCCGACGCGAGCAGGACGACAGGTCGTTGACTGGGCGATGCAGTTCATTGGTCGCGGTTCCTCATACGATCATCTGTGCCTCGGCTTCGTCGACGATGCCTACGGTGCGACCAGCGGTCGTATGCCGCGTGCCATTGACCAGTGGTACCGCGCCAATCGTGCCGGGCACGGGCATCCGGGCGACCGGACACCACCAGTTGGCGCCCAGGTTTTTTGGATGTCGGCCAACCCTGCTCGCCACATCGCGATCTACGCGGGCGCCGGGATGGTGATCACCACCGGTGGTGATGGCGATCGGGTAGCGATCCTGTCGATGGCCACTATGGACGGTTGGGGCCCGTACATCGGCTGGGCACCCGGCTACTACGGGTAGGAGTAGGTAGGTCTGTTCGACTGGTCGGCTAGGTGGGACAACTCTCGCCGGATGGGCGGGTCGAGTGGCCGTATCATTGCTCTTTCTGACAGACTCTCCCTCGAATCTCTGGACACCTCAATACCTAGGCGGTGCGCGTCGGATGCATGTGATGAAGCTCGGAATCCTATTGGCTGCTGGTGCTATGGCATTGGCAGGCTGTGGTGCCACTAATTCATCAGCGGAGAACGCGCAAGAAGGAACCGTCATCGATGGCTGTGTCATTGCGCCCAATGCCGAATGCGCAGGAGCGAATCTGTCTGGCGCTGACCTGAAGAACGCCAACCTTTCCGGGGCCAACCTGACGGGTGCGGACCTGACCGAAGCAGACCTGCTCGGCGCGAACCTCACGAATGCCAACCTTACGGACGCAACGATCTGGTTCACCGACCTTCAAGGTGCGAACCTTGAAGGTGCGAATGTGCAACCGATTCAGTTCGTCAACGCCAACCTGATCCACGCGGTCTGCGCTGACGGCGTCATGGCACGTAACAGCCGCTGCTAATACCTACCCACGGCTCTCGCCACGATTGCCTAAGCAGGCGGCACGAACCCCTCGATAAGTCCGGCGACGATCTCCGCTGCCTCAGTGTTGAAGTGGACAGTGTCGGGGGACAGTGCCAACCCATTACGTTCGGCGATTTGATCGAAACCGCTGCCCACCAAGTAGTGGGCCGTGAGTGAGCGCACCGCTATCCGCCAGTTTCCGCTGTATGGAGGTGTCGCTGCCACACCCCGCGCGAGGAGGACCTCGCTGAAGCGCTCGTACACCGGCAGGTAGGTCGCTGTCGTGGCATCCGACACGGTGGCGATGACGGCGTTGAAATCACGGATCAGCTCATTGGCTGTTGATTCGAGGTCCTGGCCCAGGGGTGGCAGGGAACAAAGAGCGACGTGGGCACCAACGTGTTTTTGAAGGTCCGTGACGATGCGCTTGAGATTCGTAGCGAAGAGTTCGATTGATGGCGCTTCCGGTAGTTCTTTGACTTTGCGTCGGGTCTCGCCACTTGAGGGATCCAGCGTGGCCCGGACATCGTTGGTCCCAATCATGATCACAACTTTGTTTGGGCGGCATCCGACCACGGGCACGAGGCGTTCAGACAAGTCGAATGAGGTGTCGCCTTGAGTGCCGCCATTGACCCAGGTAGTCCCCGGCTGGAGGTCCCGGAGCAGCTGAACCACGTCAACGCCGGCTCGGCCACGGATCAGCGAGTCTCCGAGGAGGACGACCACCTCACCGGGATCCGGGTCCGCGCGATCGAGGCATCCTTCGATGTCACCCGTTGCGCGCCCCTGAACCATTCGGTTTACGTAGGCGGCCGCGCCAGCCCCAGCCAAGGTCACGCCCGCTGCCGAAGCAGCCGAGCCAATCAGGATTCCTTTCACAGACGGTAACGTTACTGTCTTTTTCGGGTGATCATGATGCTTCCATCGCCAGGAGTGACTTTTTTGTCGCAGCGCCGCCACCGTATTCGCCGATCGAGCCATCCGCACGCACCACTCGATGGCACGGGATGACGAGAACAAGCGGGTTGCTCGCGCACGCCGTACCGACTGCTCGGGCGGCGCCCGGGTGATTGAGGTCGGCTGCCAACTGCCCGTAGCTGCGGGTCTGGCCAAAAGGAATAGAGCGCATATGAATCAGGACCTCGCGGCGAAACCCGCGTGCCAGCCGGAGATCAAGTTCTAGGTCGAACTCGGTTCGCTGGTGCTTGAGGAACTCAGTGATCTGCTGGGTAGAGCGGTCTAGACGGTCATCGGTGACGAAGACGACATCACCCATCGCCGTGACAAGTCCGGCCCGAACCTCGTCGGCAGATGATGACGCGAAGGCCACTCGAACGAGGCCCTGGTCAGTCGCCGCCAGATGGAGCGTCCCGATCGACGAATCGATAGCAGAATATGAGACGAGAATGGGGCTGCCCGCGGAGGACTTCATGAGCGCCAGTCTAAGTGAGGGGGTGCACTACGGCTCTTGGTGTAGTGGGAGCCGATGTTCAGGATCGAGGTTCTTGCGTATCGCATCGCCGATCTCGGCAAGCTGTCCGACTTGACGTTTACTCAGCTGATCGAAGACCAACTGTCGAACCCGCTCAACGTGAGCCGGGGCCGCTTGTTCAACCATCGCAAAGCCCTCATCGGTCAGAGTGGCATTATTCGCGCGCCGATCAGTCGCGCTCGGGCGACGCACGATCGCGCCCCGATCCTCGAGCCGCTTGACCACGTGCGAGAGTCGCGACAACGAGGAATCATTCAGCGCTGCGAGCTGGCCCATCCGCAGAGTCCGATTCGGAGCTTCGGACAGCATGGCGAGCACGCCAAAGTCGAATACTGAGAGATTCGAATCCCGTTGGAGTTGGGCATCAAGCGCGGGCGGCAACAGCATGAGCGTGGCGATCAGCGCGCGCCAAGCCCGCTGCTCATCGGTGGTCAGCCACCTATGTTCGCTCGTCATGTTCCTAGTGTAGATCTGATTGACGAGTCAAGTGTTGCTATTCGATCTTCCTATCCATCAAAGGGGTTCGAGCTGTTGGCTGTTTAGTGAGTGGTAGTGAGCGTTCAGGTTGTTTAGTGAGTGCGCTCGTGATGCGTGGTCTGGGTTTGTCCCGGATTGTCAGTGGTCGCTGGTATGACTGGAGGTATGGGATCGAAGAAGCTGCGGGTAATCGCGGACCCGTTCGTTGTTGCGCCGCCGACGGGGGCGCGTATCCGTACCCGGATTCGCCCGAATGATGCTGAGGCTGCAGCTTTGGTCCGGATCGGGCAGTTCCTCG
>Ga0209390_10002557_pt1 | contig 31542 bp, 31 predicted proteins | sample BON01_FD_187212 | JGI IMG/M metagenome (GOLD analysis project Ga0209390, IMG submission 187212) | Freshwater microbial communities from Lake Bonney liftoff mats and glacier meltwater in Antarctica - BON-01 (SPAdes) (version 2) | ecosystem: Environmental > Aquatic > Freshwater > Ice > Glacier...
GATAACATCATCGCGTGGCCCCACCAAAAGCACGCGCTTCCAGCCCCGCGATCAGCTCGCGCAGCGTAGCCCGTGCGATGAAGAGTGGCAGACGGCGTTCGTCAATGCAAACGTCCGGGATGGGACAGTTAGGTCTCTGTGGGATCGCTTGGATTGGGCGGGTCAAGATCAAAATAGAGGGTTTGCGCCTCGCTTGCCGGGCCGCGGCGGGTGCCGGGGGCCAGCACGCGGATCTCGCGGCGGGCCTCGCCCATCGGAAAGGTTAGGACATCGCCGGGGGCAACCACATGGCCGGGTTTGGATTGGCGTTGACCGTTCAAACGCACACGGCCCTTGGTGATCATCGTAGAAGCCAGCGCGCGGGTTTTGAAAAATCGGGCGAAAAATAGCCATTTATCAAGGCGCATCGTCTCGCGCCCGGTGCTAGGCTGGTCACCGCTGGTAGAGTCGGCGGGCTGCTTGCCCGCCGTTTTATCATTGCGACCCGCCAAAGGGTTAGATCTTACCCTTCAAAGCCGCGAGGGCTGCGAAGGGATTGTCGGGATCGATCTTTTTCTCAGGCCGTGCAGGGCGCGCCTCATATTTTTGAGGCGAGTTTTGCCCAGGTTTGCCGCCCGGTTTGCCGCCCGGTTTACCCTTACCTTTGTAGCCGCCTTCGGGGCGCGGACCACGATCAGGGCGGTTGCCCTGCCCTGCTGGCCTGTCGCCGCGAGGCTTGCCGCCATCACGCTTTTCGCCGTCTGGGGTGTTGGCTCGGTTGCCGTCACGCTTGGCACCATCACGAGGTTGGGCGGTTTCGCCTTCGGGCTTTGCATCGCGGCGCGGTGGGCGACGGTCTGCGCGCGGGCGCGGCGCCCAAGTGAAGGTATAGAAGCTTTCCATATCCACAGGCGTTTCTGCGGGTGCGTCAGCTCCGGCGTCTGGCGCAGATGCATCTACCACGACTTCAGGCTCATCTGCGACAATGATCTTGGAGGCGGCGGCAGCCGCAGCGGCAGCTTCAGCAATTGCTTCGGCGGTCAGCTCTTTGGGGGCGGCGGGTTTGGCCTTTGGCCGCTCCGCTTTTTCACCCTTATAGCCCAAGCTCGCCATCAGGTCGGCGAATTGGTCGAGCGTCATGCCCGTGATTGAAAGCATGTCGGGAACAGCCTCAAACCCGCCACGGCTGTCTTGGCCGCGCAGCAAATCAGCCAAGCGTTCCAGCATATCAATGCGGATCGCGCGGGTGCCTGCGGGGCGGTAGCCGGCCAGCGTATAGTGCTGCATTGGCACATCCGGGATGTTTGGAATGGTGACCAAACCGGGGGGCGGGCTTTCGGGAAATTCCTGCAAGCCATTGGCAAGCGACCACAAAACCAAGCGCAGCCGGGTCGGTGCGGGTTTCAGCAGGAGTTGCTGAAAGATGGTGTATTGGCCAAAGCGGATGCCATGCTTGCGCAACTGGCCGCGCGCTTCTTGGTCCAGCGCCTTTACCTCATCCGCGACGGTTTCGCGCGGCAAGATGCCAAGGCCTTCGACCATTTGGAACGCAAAGCCACGGGCCAAACCTGTCAGCGCCTCATCCCGGCTCATCGCCAAAAGGGGCTCAAACAGGGTTGCCACTTTGCGGTCAATAAAGTGCTGCAAGCGGCGCTTTACCTTCTCGGCGATATCGGGGCCTGCATCTTCATCAACGAAAGCCTCCACGCTGGGGCGGAGCGCATCGGCGCCCGCAACCAGCTTGCCCACCGCAGAATTGCCCCACATGAGACCACCCTGTTCGGTAAAATCCAGCTCGGTATCGGGGGCGTTGTAAAACTTATCCGACCGCAAGTGGAATTCGGGTTTCAGCGCCTGCAGGGCTGCCATGCGCAGGGTGCGCGCTTCATCCGCAGTGGCGGTGGCGTCTTGCCGAAACCGAAAGCCTTCCAGCTTTCCGACAAATTCACCTTCTACCGTCACTTCGCCTTTGTCATTTACCTCGGCCACAAGGCTCTCCTTCTGCTTCAACCGCCGCATCAAGACAGATGTGCGCCGGTCAACAAATCGTTGGGTCAGCCGCGCATGAAGCGCATCTGACAAGCGGTCTTCTACAGCGCGTGTCTCTTGCCGCCAATGGGATTCGTCTGCAACCCAATTTTTACGTTGGGCAACGTAGGTCCATGTGCGGATATAGGCCAATCGCTTGGATAAAGTGTCAATATCGCCTTCGGTGCGGTCAATAAACTTGATTTGCAGCGCGAACCAATCGGCGGGAATCTGCCCTTTGCGCAAATGATCAAAGATATTTTGCAGCAAATTGGCGTGTTCGGTGCTGGAGGCGCCGCGAAAATCGGGTATGCGGCAAACATCCCACAGCAGGCGCACATCTTGGGGCGTGCGGACCCGGTCGCTGATCTCGGGCAGCGCTGACAGGTTTTTCAGCGCGGTCACATCATCGGCATCCCGGGCGCGCGACAGCCAGTCATTATCGGTGTGGCGTTCAAGCGAGGCAATCAGGCGCGGAACGGTGCCAAATTCCAACACCTCATTGCGCCACGACAGTTTGCGCACGGGTTGAAAGCGGTGTTGTTCAATGGCCTCAACGGTTTCATCATTAAGGGGCCGCGCCTCACCCGTGACGCCAAAGGTGCCAGACGTTAGGTGACGGCCTGCGCGGCCTGCGATTTGCGCGAGTTCTTGCGGGTAAAGCGCGCGCATCCGGCGGCCATCAAATTTGACGGTCGAGGAAAAGGCGATGTGTTTGATATCAAGGTTCAGGCCCATGCCGATGGCATCGGTGGCCACCAGGTAATCCACATCGCCGTTTTGGTACATTTCCACCTGCGCGTTGCGGGTGCGCGGCGAAAGCGCGCCCATAACTACCGCGCAACCACCCTTGGTGCGGCGGATGAGTTCTGCAATGGCATAGACATTTTCAACAGAAAACCCGACGATTGCACTCCGTTCGGGCATCCGACTTATCTTTTTCGAACCTGAATAGGTAAGTTCCGACAATCGGGGCCGGGCCAGAAACTGCACACCCGGCACTAGGGCTGCAATGGCAGGGCGCATGGTGTCGGCGCCAAGGAAAAGGGTTTCATGCAAGCCCCGCGCGCGTAAAAGACGGTCGGTGAACACATGGCCGCGTTCGGCATCGGCACAGAGCTGAATTTCGTCAATCGCGATGAAATCAGCACCGATTTCCAGTGGCATCGCCTCAACCGTACAAACCCAATATTGGGTGCGGTCGGGGACAATCCGTTCCTCGCCGGTCACCAATGCCACGACACCGGGGCCGCGTTGGGCCACGATACGGTCATACACCTCGCGCGCAAGCAAGCGCAGCGGCAGGCCGATAACCCCCGTGCGGTGGGTCAGCATCCGTTCAATCGCGTAATGGGTTTTGCCGGTGTTCGTCGGTCCCAGAACCGCCGTCACCCGCGCGGTGCTGCGCATTGCTTGTGTCTGCCCGTAATTACATTTCTTGGCCGGCGGCCTTGGTTTGCAGCCGCTCTACGGCCTCCCTTACCCCCTCAAGGTTCGGATGTATAGCAAGGGCGGCAAGGTAGAGCTGCAAGGCCCGGTCGGGTTGATTGGTATCTTCCAAAATGCGGGCAAAACCGGATAAGGCCCCGAAATGACGAGGATTTAGGGCCAGAACATGCTGGATGTCGCTGACCGACGGGCCAAACAGGCCTGCCTGAAAATAAGCCGTGGCGCGCGCGTTCCAGCCTTCGGCAAAATCGGGGGCGTGGTCGATGAGAGCGGTAAAATGCTCTATCGCGGCCTCAGTTTCGCCCGCCTCCATTGCGTCACGGCCACGTTGCAGCAAAAGATCCATCGCAGCAGAGTCGGATTTGGACCATTCCTGCCAAATCTGGCGTTCCAAGCGCTGAGCATCGCGCGGTTCGGCGGTTTGTAACTTTTCAAACATCGTGTCCAGATCTGCCGCAAAGGCAGGCATGGCAGTAAACCCCAGAAGAATCGGGAAAAGTGCCGCAACGATACGATTGTTTATTGATGCGCGTGGTTTCATAAACAAAATTGTAGCGTGTGCGGCGGGAAAAGCCATATGCCCCCGCGCAATTTTATAAGATCAGGGAAGGATTTTACCATGAGTGCTGTGATTGAAACTGCGGTAGCTGTACTGACTGAGAAGGTGCAAACCTTTGACGGTGTTGCGAAATTTGTGCTGACAGGTGAAGGCGCTATCATGATCGACGCCAATGGTGTGCGCGCGGGTGATGATGACGCCGATGTGACCCTGACGGCGGATGCCGATGTGTTCCAAGCGATTCTGGACGGCAAGATGAACCCGACCACCGCGTTTATGACCGGCAAGCTGTCGGTTGACGGGTCGATGGGTATGGCGATGAAACTTGCGTCGGCCCTAGGATAATGACCGACGCCCCCCTGCACAACGATCTGGCGCAAGGCCCTGACGGGGGCCGCGCCTATTGGGTCGCAACCAGCGATGGGATGCGGCTGCGTATGGCAGTCTGGCCTGAAGGGGCAAAGGGGACGGTTTTGCTGTTGCCGGGGCGCACGGAATATATCGAAAAATATGGTCGCGCGGTGGGTGAATTTGCCACGCGTGGCTATGGCTCAGTGGTGATTGATTGGCGCGGACAAGGTTTATCAACCCGGCCAAGCCCTGACCGCATGATCGGCCATGTTGACGATTTTTCTTGTTATCAAAAAGACTTACAGGCCGTTCTTGATAAAGTAGATGAACTTGGTTTGCCCGGTCCGTTTTATCTGGTGGCCCATTCGATGGGCGGCTGCATTGGCCTGCGCGCACTGACCCTTGGGTTGGATGTAAAGGCGGCGGTCTTTTCGGCGCCGATGTGGGGCATTCGGATGGCGCCGGGGTTGGCCCCTATGGCGCGGGCCTTGTCGCGCACCGCGCGCGCCTTTGGCCAAGGGCAACGCTATGCGCCCGGTACCACCGGCGAGAGCTATGTTTTGACCTGTAATTTCGCGGATAATGTGCTGACGCGCGACGCCGAAACCTATGCGTGGCTGCGCCAACACATGACGCAAGCGCCCGACCTTGGCTTGGGTGGCCCCAGCCTGCATTGGGTGGGTGAGGCGATGTATGAATGCACCGATTTGGCCCGCCTGCCCGCCCCCGATTTGCCCTGCCTGTGCGTTTTGGGCGCTGCGGAAAGCGTGGTCGACCCTGCCCCAATCCATGCGCGGATGGCCCGTTGGCCCAAGGGCAAGCTGGACATTGTGCCAAAGGCCGAGCATGAGATTATGATGGAAATTCCCGCCACGCGCACACGGTTTTATGACATGGCGGCGGAGTTGTTTGCGCAAAACACATGAGGTTTTGGCGCTATGACTTTGGTACCATTTAGTTTTTTGGCAATAGCGTAAACTCAGGCGCGGGCTTGCCTGCAAAGAAATCCACGATGTTTTGCGCGGCCATTAACCCCATGCGCCGAAAGGCACCATCAGACAAGGTGGCTGCATGCGGGGTTAAAATCACGCCAGCTGCGCTGCGCAATGGATCATCCATAGGCAAAGGTTCGGTGACGGTCACATCAAGGCCGGCACCGCCCAGATGGCCGCTGTTCAGCGCGGCGATCAAGGCTGCTTCATCAATCAACCCACCCCGCGCGCAGTTGATCACCAAAGCGCCTTGGGGAAGCCGCGCCAAAGCGGCAACGTCCAGCAGATTGGCGGTCTGCGGGGTTAGCGGGCAATGCAGGCTGATCACATCGGCCTGCGCCAAAGCGCGGGCCAGATCGGGGGCGACCGGATAGCCCAAGTTGCGCGCCGCATTCAGATCGCGGGAAAAGATGGTGACGGCCATGCCAAGGGCTTTGGCCAACACCGCCACGCGTTTGCCTGAAGCCCCAAAACCGACGATCAGCAAGCGGCGGCCTTCCAGCCCTTGCACGCGCGGGGCGGGTTGGCCGGGGATGGCACTGCGCTGGCCGTCAAGGTTGCGGGCCAAGGCCAGCATCAGCATAATCGCCTGTTCGGCCACAGCCGATGCATTTGCGCCGGGGGTGTTCATCACCGCCACACCTGCGGCGGCGGCGGCAGCCATAGGGATGTTATCCACCCCCACGCCATGTTTGGAAATCAGCGCAAATTGCGCAACCTCCGTGGCGGAAAGTTTGCGGGTGCGCACCAGCAAGGCATCGGCGGGCTGCAAGGTCGCATTTGGCGCGGGGCTTTGGGCAGCGGGCGGGCCGATCACCTCAAACCCATGGGCGCGCAGCAAGGTCAGCGCGTCCTCATGAACCGGCTCGGTCACCAGAACCCGGCTGCCCATCAGAGGCTGATTTGCGAAAAACCGTCACGCAGGGCGTTCGACCACGCATCTGACATTTCGCGAAACGCTTCATCCCCTGCCTCAATCCGGCGGCGCTGGGTGACTTGGCAGGCATCGCGCTCGATGATCGCCAAATCCAGCGGCATGCCGACCGACAGGTTAGAGCGCAGAGTCGAATCCATCGACAACAGCACGGCTTTTTGCGCGTCTTTCAGGCTGGTTTTGGTGGTGACAACGCGGTCAAGAATCGGTTTGCCGTATTTATGCTCACCGATTTGCAAAAACGGCGTGTCTTCGGTCGCCTCAATGTAATTGCCTTCGGGATAGATCAAGAACATCCGCATTTCGCCGCCCTTGCGCTGCCCTGCCACGATCATCGCCGCAGATGTGCCTTGGGACATGCTGATCTTTTGGTCAATCCCGGCGCGCACCTCGGCCATTTTGGAGCCGACGATATCGGCCACCTTCAACATGGTGGGCGCTTTCATGATCGAGGTTTCTTCTGTGGAATCAGGGTCATCGACGAGTTCACGCAAGCGCGCCAAGGTGGTTTGCGTGACCGACAAACTGCCTGCGGTTAACAGCGTGATCACCCGTTCACCCGGTTCTTCGAATACGAACATTTTGCGATAGGTGGAGATGTTGTCCAGCCCCGCATTGGTGCGGGTATCGGACAAAAGCACGATGCCTGCATCCAGCAAAAGGCCAACACAATAGGTCATAGGATGCTCCGCGCATAAAGTAGGGGGTCTGCTTGCCGCAACTGCTACTGTTCGTTGTGCTGAACTGCAAGCTGAACATCCATCGACTCGGCCCCCGGCCCGCGCGCGATGCCCTTAATTGGGGCGGCGTCGAGTGCATCAAGGCCAGAACCAAGGCGGATATAACGATCATCAGGGCAGCAGCGGTTGGCGGGGTCAAAGCCGACCCAACCGAGACCTTCCAACCACAGCTCTGCCCAAGCATGTGCCGCCTCGTGAAGCGTGCCATCCTCGGACGAATGCAGATAGCCCGAGACGTAGCGCGCAGGAATGCCCGCCCGCCGTGCTATGGACAACAGCGCATGGGCCTGATCTTGGCAAACGCCTTTGCCTTGGGCCAGCGCCTCGGCTGCGGTGGTCGCAGATTGGGTGCTGCCGGGGGTATAGGCAATGTTATCGGCCACAAGCGTGGCCAAACGGTGGGCCGCATCCAACCCGCCACCTGCCGCATCGGCACCGTCTGACAGGTCAGACAAGGCCAGATCGGCCAAGGTCATGGCAGTGGCCGCAAGATAGCATTGCGGCGGGGTGCGTTCTTTGTGGCCGCGCAAAATTCCTGCAAGATCAGTGGTTTCCACCGTGCCACGCACCGCCACGGCGATTTCCGACACTGGCCCCTGAACCGTCCAGGCCTGCACCAAATCGCCCGCGCCATCGCGAAACTGGCCGCCCATCAGCCCATCGCTGACGGTCACTTGCCAGCTGCGGGTGCGTTGGCCATCAAAGTCTGACGGGGTCAGGCGGTGGCTTTGCACCACGCCGCGCACGGGCTGGCTGTAGCGGTACAGGGTGACGTGATCAACGGTCAGCAGCATCAGCGTATATCCCCGCTTAAATAGCTTTCATGGATTTCAGCGGCCAGTTTCCCGGTTTGCTGAATAAAGCGTGACAAAAACTCGTGCAGCCCTTCTTCAAAGATCTCTTCGACCTTGGTTTCGGTCAATTCGGCAAGCAAAGATCGGGCCTGCGAGCGCGCCGAGGTTTTGCGCCGCGCGCTTTGGTCCAGCTTATCAAGATGTGCGACCATGCCATCGACACAGGTGATAAGCGACCGGGGGCATTGCGGGTTCAAAATCAGGAAATGGCCGATTTTCATCGCTGTCACATCGCCACCATATGCCCAATGAAAGGCCCGGTGCGAGGACATGGCGCGCAGCAAAGTGGTCCATTGATAGTTATCAAGACCGGAGCCGACAAAATCGACGCGCGGCAGCAAGACATAATATTTCACATCCAAAAGCCGGGCCGTGCTGTCTGCGCGTTCCAGATAATAGCCAAGGTTTAGAAAGTTATAGCCATCACCGCGCAGCTGCGTCGCCTCAATAGACCCGCGCATGATGGCGGTTTGGCGCATGGTCCATTCGGTCAGCCGGCTTAGGTCCAGTTCCGACCGGGGTTGGCGTTCCATCTGGCGCAATTCTTCAAACGCGCCGTTAATCGCATCCCACACCTGAGAGGTCAGGGCCGTGCGCACGATGCGGGCGTTTTCGCGCGCCGCCGTGATGCAACTTGCCACCGAGGACGGATTGTCGCGGTCAAAAAACAAATGGCTTTCGATATTGCGCTGCACGGGGTCGCCGTATTTTTCCTTGAACGCTTTGGCGGTGCCGATGGCGTGCAGCAAGCTGTCCCATTCGCTGCGATGCCCGCTGGAAGACGGGATGAGCGAGTTTCGCGCCCCCACCTGCAACAGGCGGGCAGCAGTTTCTGCGCGTTCCATATAACGCGCGATCCAATACAGGTTGGCAGCGGTTCTACTTAGCATGTCATTACCCCGCCAATACCCAAGTGTCTTTGACCCCGCCACCTTGGCTTGAGTTCACGACCAGTGACCCTTCGGTCAAGGCCACACGCGTGAGGCCCCCCGGCACCAGTTCAACCCGTTCGCCCACCAAACAATAAGGCCGCAGGTCCACATGGCGGGGTGCGATGCCTTGGTCCACAAAGGTCGGCGTGGTCGACAGCGCCAATGTGGGCTGCGCGATGTAGTTGTGCGGTCTCGCTTGGATGCGCAGGGCAAAGGCCTCAATCTCGGCCTTGGTGCTTGAGGGGCCGACCAGCATACCGTAGCCCCCCGATCCATGCACCTCTTTGACCACCAACTCGCCCAGATTTTCCAGCACATATTTTAGATCATCCTGCTTGGCACATTGCCAAGTGGGGACGTTGTTCAAAATCGGCTCTTCACCCAGATAAAAGCGGATCATTTCGGGTACAAAGGTATAAACCGCCTTGTCATCGGCCACACCTGCACCGGGGGCCGAACAAATCGCCACGCCGCCCGAACGGTACACATCCATCAAACCCGGCACGCCCAGCATACTATCGGGGCGAAAGCACAAAGGGTCGATGAAATCATCATCAATCCGGCGGTAAATCACATCCACCCGGCGCGGGCCTTCGGTGGTGCGCATATAAACAAATTCGCCTTCAACAAACAGGTCTTGGCCTTCGACCAGCTCCAGACCCATCAGGTCGGCAAGGAAGGAATGCTCATAATAGGCCGAATTGAAATGGCCCGGCGTCAAGATCACGATCACCGGCTCACCCTTGCATTTGGGGGGCGCGACAGAGGCCAAAGTGCGGCGCAGCAGGTCGGGATACACATCGACAGGTTCAATGCGGTTTTCGCGAAACAAGGCGGGGAACATCCGCATCATAATCTCGCGGTTTTCCAGCATATAGGACACGCCCGATGGGGTGCGGCAGTTATCCTCCAACACGAAAAAATCTTCGGGGCCGGTGCGCACAATATCGACACCCACGATATGGGAATAAACCCCTTTGGGCGGCAAAATACCCACGACTTCCTTTTCATAAGCTGCGTTTTGATAGACCAGCTTGGCCGGGATACGGCCCGAGCGTACAATCTCACCGCGCCCGTACACATCAGCCAAAAACGCGTTCAGCGCGCGGGCGCGTTGCTTGACGCCGCGTTCCAGCTTGCCCCATTCATGGGCAGAAAACACGCGGGGAAACATATCAAACGGGATCAACCGGTCCGGGTCGCCGCCTTCACCGTACACCGCAAAGGTAATGCCGATACGGCGAAACAGCGCCTCAGCCTCGGCCTGCTTCATCTGCCGCAGCTCGGCGGGCATATTGCGCATCCAGTCGTCAAGCTGGCTGTAAGGCCCACGCACGGCGCCGTTTTCGTACATCTCATTGAAATAGGTCGTCATCTTGGCGATAGCCCCCTGTCAGGTGCAACGTGGTGCAGCAGGTGTTTGCCCCGCTTTACCCCATGTTAGACGGGGGAGGTTGGGAAAGGAAAGGCCGATTGGGGGTTTATATGGCTTCTTGTCTGGAACTGCCCAGAAAACAGGCAAGCGCTGCGCCCTTTCCCTTTTGGCCCCGCGCCCTAAGATGGGTTTATGGCACGCGAACCTGTCCTTAGCTTTACCGACCGGGGTATTTATTGCCCGGCGGGTGATTTTTATATTGACCCGTGGCGCCCGGTTGCGCGGGCCTTGGTCACGCATGGCCATTCAGACCATGCGCGCTGGGGCCATGCCGCCTATTTGGCCACGGATGCCGCCTTGCCCGTGATCCGCCAGCGCTTGGGCGCGATTGTGGCCGAAGGGATTGGCTACGGTGTGGCGCGCCAAATCGGCGGGGCAACCGTGTCGTTTCACCCCGCAGGCCATGTGCCGGGATCGGCGCAAATTAGGGTCGCGGTGGACGGCGAAGTTTGGGTGGTGTCGGGTGATTACAAACTGGCCCCCGACGGGCTGTCCGAGCCGTTTGAGCCGGTGATCTGTGACACCTTCATCACCGAATGCACCTTTGGCCTGCCGGTGTTTCGCTGGCCCAGCCAAGCCCAAGTCGCGGCTGACATCGCCGCATGGTGGGCCGCAAATGCCGCCATGGGCCGGGTTTCAGTGATCGGGGCGTATGGTTTGGGCAAGGCGCAACGGATCATGGCAATGCCGGTAAGCGTGGGCTTGGCGGGGCCAATTTATACGCATGGCGCGGTGGAAACCGTCACCCAAATTTTGCGCGACCAAGGCTACCGCTTGCCGCCCACGATCAAAGTGGCGGGTCCGGTCCCCACCAATGCCCTCATCATCGCCCCACCTTCGGCGCGTGGGTCCGCATGGGCCGCCAAACTGGGCCCGCGGGATGAGGCGTTTGCGTCAGGTTGGATGGCGCTGCGTGGGGTGCGGCGCAGGCGCAATCTGAGCACGGGTTTTGTGATCTCGGACCATGCCGATTGGGACGCGTTGAACAGCGCCATCCGCGCCACCGGGGCCACTCGCATTTTCGCCACCCACGGCTACACCGGGCCGTTTTCGCGCTGGTTGGCCAGCATCGGCTACGCATCCGGCGTCGTCGCAACCGAATGGCAAGGCGAGGTGGCCGAGAGCGAGGGTGACGGAGCGGCGGCGCCATGAACCGTTTTGCTTACCTTTTCAACGCGTTAGACAGCACCTCAAAACTGGGGCCAAGACGGATGCCTTGGCACAATACTTCGTTGATGCCCCCAAACCTGATCGGGTTTGGACCATCGCTTTGCTATCGGGCCGCCGCCCCAAACGGGCTGCCAACGCGACCGAGCTGCGCACTTGGGCCGCCGAGGCTGCGGGCCTGCCTGCGTGGCTGGTTGAGGAAAGCTATCCGATTGTCGGCGATCTGGCCGAAACCATCGCGCTGATTTTGCCGCCCCCGCAAAGCCGCAACACCCAAAGCCTAACCGCTTGGGTTGAGGCGCTGATCGCGCTGACGGGCCAACCTGCCACCGACCGCCGGACAGGGGTTTTGGCTGCCTGGAACAGCCTTGCGTATGAGGAACGGTTTTTGTTCAACAAGCTGATCACCGGTGGCTTTCGCATGGGGGTTAGCCGAGGCTTGATGACCCGCGCTTTGGCGATTGCCACGGGGGTGGAGCAAAGCCAACTTGCCCACCGCCTGATGGGCGATTGGGATCCACGCAGCACCGATTTTGACACCTTGATTGCGGACGCCGACCAAACCCACAGCACCCGGCCCTACCCCTTTGCGCTGGCCTCGGGGGTTGAAGGTGACGTGGCCGATTTGGGACCGCTGGGGGGGTGGCTGGCCGAATGGAAATGGGACGGGATTCGCGGCCAGTTGATCAACCGCCCCGGCGCATTTGCCCTGTGGTCACGCGGAGAGGAGCTGATCACCGACCGATTTCCCGAATTTGCCCCGCTCGCCCGCGCCTTGCCGCAAGGCTGCGTGCCGGACGGTGAGGTGGTGGCTTGGGGCGATGCCGCCCCTTTGCCTTTTGCGCAGCTGCAAAAGCGGATCACCCGCAAAACCGTGCCAAAAAAGCTGCTGGCTGAGGCCCCTGCCCGGTTTTTGGCCTATGACCTGCTCGAATTTGAAGGCCGCGATTTGCGAAACGCCCCGCTATCAGAACGCAGGCAGGCGCTGGACGCATTGATGGCCGCCCTGCCCGCAGGCCTGCCCCTCTCCACCTCGCCCCGCATTGCCGCCAATGATTGGGCAGGCCTCTTCGATTTGCGCGCCACAGCACGGAGCCAATTGGCCGAGGGTTTGATGCTCAAACGCCTGTCCGCCCCCTATCACACCGGGCGCAATCGGGGCATGGGCGGCGCGCCACCTTGTTCACCGATTTCACCTTTGCGGTCTGGGATGGGCCGGATTTGGTGCCATTCACCAAGGCCTATTCTGGCCTGACCGATGCGGAATTTCGTGCCATCACCGATTGGGTCAAGAAAAACACGATTGAACGCTTTGGCCCGGTGCGGTCTGTGCCTGCCGAATTGGTGTTTGAAATCGCGTTTGAAGGCATCGCCGAAAGCCCGCGCCACAAATCCGGCATCGCCTTGCGGTTTCCGCGCATGCTGCGTTGGCGCCACGACAAACCTGTGGCCGAGATTGGCACTTTGGCCGAATTGCGCGCACTTTTGTAAGGCAAGCAGGGTTGCGGATGGGGGGGCTGCCGCCCTAGATAGAGGCAAGCAATATGAATGAGGTTTACCCATGACGCTGTCCCACCGCCGCCCTGTATTTGATGCCAATTCTGCCGGATCGGGGGCGTTCGGCAAGCTGCCCGATTGGGATTTGACCGACCTTTACCCCAGCCCCGACGCACCAGAATTTACCCGCGATATGGCGTGGCTCGACAAGGCCTGCGCCGAATTTGCCACCCAATATGAAGGCAAACTCGCCAGCCTTGATGCGCCCGCGATGCTGGCCTGCGTGCTGGCCTATGAGGCAATTGATGTGACCGCCGGGCGCATCATGTCCTATGCGGGCCTGCGCTATTACCAAAACACGATGGACAGTGACCGCGCCAAGTTTATGGCCGATGCGCAGGACAAGATCACCACGTTCACCACGCCTTTGGTGTTTTACAGCCTTGAATTCAACCGCTTGGATGAGGCGCATTTGTCGGGCCTTTTGGCCGCCAATGCCGATCTGGCACGCTATAAACCGGTATTTGACCGCATGCGCGCCATGCGCCCGCACCAACTGTCGGATGAGCTGGAAAAGTTCTTGCACGACCAATCCACCGTGGGTGCGTCCGCATGGAACCGTTTGTTTGATGAAACCATGGCAGGCCTGATGTTTGATGTTGCGGGTGAAGAAGAGGCCTTGAACCTTGAGGCCACGCTGAACCTGCTGACCGACACCAACCGCGACAAGCGCGAGGCTGCGGCCCGCGCGCTTGCCGTGGTATTTGACAAGCATATCAAGCTATTCGCCCGCGTTCATAACACGCTGGCCAAGGAAAAAGAGGTTGAGGATCGTTGGCGCAAAATGCCAACCCCGCAAACCGGACGCCACCTTGCCAACCATGTAGAGCCTGAGGTGGTTGAAGCGCTGCGCAATGCGGTTGTGGCAGCCTACCCCAAACTCTCACACCGCTATTACGCGCTGAAAGCCAAGTGGATGGGGCTTGAAAGCTTGCAAGTCTGGGACCGCAACGCGCCTTTGCCACAAGAAGCCCCGCGCCTCGTGAATTGGGATGATGCCCGCAAAACCGTGACCGAGGCTTATGCCGCGTTCAGCCCCAAAATGGCCGAGCTGGCAGAGCCGTTTTTCACCAAAGGCTGGATTGATGCAGGCGTAAAGCCGGGCAAAGCACCGGGGGCTTTTGCGCACCCGACCGTGACGACCGTACACCCCTATGTCATGCTGAACTATATGGGAAAACCCCGTGATGTCATGACCTTGGCGCATGAACTTGGCCACGGCGTGCATCAGGTTTTGGCGGCAGATCAAGGGGAGCTGTTGTCGTCTACCCCGCTGACCCTCGCGGAAACCGCAAGCGTTTTTGGCGAAATGCTGACCTTCCGCAAGCTGCTAGACGGGGCCAAAACCAAGGCTGAACGCAAGACCCTGCTGGCAGGCAAGGTGGAGGATATGATCAACACCGTCGTCCGCCAAATCGCGTTTTATGACTTTGAGTGCAAACTTCATGCCGCCCGCCGTGAAGGGGAACTGACCCCGGATGACATCAACGCCCTGTGGATGAGCGTTCAGGCGCAAAGCCTTGGCCCGGTGTTTGAATACATGGACGGGTATGAAACCTTCTGGGCCTATGTCCCGCATTTTGTGCATTCACCGTTTTACGTCTATGCCTATGCCTTTGGCGATGGCTTGGTGAATGCGCTTTATGCTGCGTACGAAGGCGGTTTGCCGGGGTTTGAGGAGAAATATTTTGAAATGCTGCGCGCCGGCGGGTCCAAGCATCACAAAGAACTCCTCGCGCCCTTTGGCCTTGATGCATCGGACCCCGCGTTCTGGGACAAAGGCCTGTCGATGATTTCCGGGTTTATTGATGAGCTGGAAGCGATGGAAGACTGAGCCTGTGACGCGCGAAGAGACCAACGCCTTTTGCGCCTCTCTTCGCGCGGTCACCCATGTTGTGCAATGGGGCGGGGCCGATGTGTGGAAGGTGGGCGACAAGGTGTTTGCCATGGTCCGCGAGGAAGGGGTGACGTTCAAAGCCAGCCCGATGGCATATGAGATTTTGCAGGGTGAAGAGGGCATTCGCCCTGCGCCCTATTTGGCGTCACGGGGGTTGAAATGGCTGCAACATTACGGGCCACCGGGCGGACTGTCAGACAGCAGTTTGCTTGACCATCTACAGGCGTCCTATGATATGGTGGTCGCAGGGCTTTCCAAGAAAAAGCAAGCTGCATTAGGGAGTTAAACTGTAGCCTGTCGCCGCGACCCGTTCCAAAAAGTCATCAACCAGCGTCTCCTTGCCAGCGTTCAGGCAGTTGATCCCGAAATACCAATATAAAAACGCATCATGCTGCCAATCGGTTGCTATGGCTTGCAAAATTGCGGCGTCCATACCTGCGGCGGTTTTCACCGTCACGGCAGCGTGGTGAAAGTCAGTTTGGCCGCACAGCACGACAGCGACGCCCTGCATCATCGCCTCAACCCCGACCGCAGAATTGATCGTCACACAAACGGCAGCTTGCACCAGAATGTCATGGATATTGGCGTCAGCGATCCGAATGCGCGCGTCTCGGCCTGCGATACGGTTCAAAAAGCGGCGGGTCGTGGGGTCACAATCGCGCGGGTGGGGTTTGATGACAATGGGCCGCGGGTCAGTGCGGGCCAGCAGCGCCTTAACCATTTGGCGCAGATCAAGAAAACAGGTTTCCATCACATCGCGGTGGCCTTCGGATTGCAGAAAAACGGCGATGCAATCCGCAGGGATATCGGCCACGCGCGCGGGTTGGTCATAGCGCGATCTGCGCGGGGCAACCCAGCGTTTACGCAGGCGGTTGGCAAAGGGCAGGGCCGCGTCCATATCCACCAGATGGGCGTCAAAGTGCTTTCCAGCAATCGACGACAGCGCGCGGATACCCCAAGGGTCAAGGTTCCAAAATGGATACACATAGGCAATGCCGGTGTTCAGCACGCGGGGGTGGCGCTGTTTACCATGATCGACAATGTGAAAACTTTGGCTCGCGGCCACCTCGTCCAATAGCGTTTCGCGGTCATGCGGCACCAATGCCACGGCATAGCCACGCGTGACCAAGCCTTCGGTCAGTTTAATATAATAAGGCTTCATCTCGGCCCGGTTACGCAGAACCGAGCCGGGAAGATGAAACGTAAAGCCGCTCACGTCAGCGAAATCACCTTGGCCTTGGCGAACACCATATCAATCATCGCCGCCGTGCCATGGGTAAATTCCAACGGGCAAGGATAGGGCGTACCGTTGCGGATGCTGTCCCCAAAGTTTTGCACTTGCAGCACATATTGGTTCACGCCGGGCCAACGCTCAACGGTCACCGTCATGCCTTGGCGCAGTTCCAATTCCGCCTCGGCAAAGACATTGGCGTTGAACGGGGCCGTCAGGCGGATCACGCCTTTGTCGCCCTGAAAGCTCATTTCCTGGCGGTTGTGCAGCCGCATTGAGGTGATGGCTGAATAGGTAAACCGCCGCCCCGTAAACCCTTCGCCCGGCCCTGCCATGATCCCTGTGGCCTGCGCCCAAACATCCACGCCGTTTTCTTGTTGGATGCGGGCCTCCATCCCCTCCGGCTCGGCCCCCGTTACAAAGCGGGCAGAGCCGTAAGTGTAGACCCCAATGTCATAAATCCCGCCGCCCCCCGTTTCGGGTTTGTTGCGGATATTGCCGGGATCGGCGCGGTTATCATAGGTGAACACCCCGTCCACATGGGTCAGTTTGCCAATCGCGCCCGATTGCACTAGGTCGCGGGCGCGCTGCCATTGCGGGTGATGCACGATCATATAAGCCTCGGCGGCCAGCAGGCCCGAGGCATCGCGGGCCTTGATAATTTGGGCAATTTCCGGCGCCTTCAGGCAGATCGGCTTTTCGGTCAATACATGCTTGCCCGCTGCCAGCGCCTTCAACGTCCACTCCACATGCAAATGATTGGGCAGCGGAATGTAAACCGCCTCAATGCTTGGGTCGGCCAGCAGCGCGTCGTAGCTGCCATGCACCGTAAGGCCGGGCGCAAAGGCCTTGAACGCATCGGCGCGGGCCGGATCAGACGTGGCAAGGGCCGCCAATTCCGCACCTTGGGCGGCATGAATGGCCGGCGCCATATGTTCACGCGCAAATTTCGCAGCGCCCAGAATACCCCAACGGATCGGTTTGGTCATCGCAATCTTTCCTCTTTTTCCGCAGCCTAGCGTGGGTGTGGGGCCAAGGGAAGATGTGCTTGGCAAAACCCCGTGACGCTACGTTATTGAACGGTGTTCACAAATTTATATTGACGTGAATAAGTGCGTGAACCATGTTCACTGAACGACGTTCACAAATGGAGAGCATCATGTTCAAACAGTTTACAGCCGCCGCTATAACCCTCGGTTTGGCAAGCCTTGCAGCCCCTGCCTTTGCCGGTGGCAGCGCGCAAAATTCGGCGCAATCGGTCTATCATAGCGGCCAAGCGTCCAGCCATGGGTCAGCAGCGCTTGCATCAGGGGCCGCCACGGTTGTGGCCGTGCCGATCATCGTTTTTGGCGCAGGTATTGCGATTTCGGGTGCAGCTTTGGCCGAGGTTGGCGCAGGCGCTGTGGCCGTGGGCAGCGATTTGGCACGGGCGGCTAACGGCGGTGCCGGCCAGCAACCGCGCCGTGCCGCCCCCAACCCTGCCCCGCGTTTGGATTAACCCTTTAGCAATCAGGAGCGTGCTATGTACCGTTTCATCCTTCTTGCCTTTCTAACCCTGTGCCTTGCCCTACCCGCCAATGCAGGCAGCTCTGAGGCGGGTGGCCCGCAACTGCCCGCGGCCGAGGTTGCAGCCTTTTCCAACCGCGTCCAGCAAGATTTGGCCGCGCGCGGTGCCAATGTAGCGATTGTGGCGCGGATGGGTCGTGACCCCCGCAGCTTGCCAAAGGGCGTGACCTATACCCATGTAAGCTATTGGGTGCTGTCACAAATCAAAACCGCCGATGGCCGCACAGGCACCGGCTACCGCGTCTATAACCTCTATCAAGACGATAAAAACGGCACGCGCAGCCACTTGGTCCAAGACAGCCCAGCCGATTTCTTTGCCGGCGCCTACCGCTTGGATGCAGGGATCATCATCCCCGATGCGCGGCTGCAAAAGAAGCTGCTAAAGGTCATCGCTAGCCCGACCTATGCCGCGCTGCACAACCCGCGCTATTCGGTGCTGGCCAACCCCAATACGTCGCAGTTTCAAAACTGCACGGAACATACGTTGGATGTGATGATGGCCGCCCTTTATGGCACCCGTGACACCGCGCAAATTAAGGCCAATGTGGCGGCACATTTCAAGCCGCAAGTGATTGAAATTGGCGGGTTAAAGCGGGCGTTTGCCCCGGCAGCCTCAGCCGCCCTTACCACGGTGGATCATGGGTCTGTGGTGGCAACGGCAACCTTTGGGTCGATAGCACGGTTTATGCAGGCGAACAAACTGGCGGCAAAAACCTACCGTCTAACCCCAAAAGGCGCGTATGGTTTTTAAGGGCGCACAAAAAATGGCCCCAAAACGTGGGGCCATTTTTCGCATGTTTCCAGCAGATTACGCTGGAATAACCATACCCTTGTCACGGGCCAGTTCGCGCATCTTGTCTTGCAGCTTTTCAAACGCCCGCACTTCAATTTGGCGAATACGCTCACGCGAGACGCTATAGATTTCGGACAATTCTTCCAGCGTCACCGGCACATCGTTAAGGCGGCGCTGGATCAGGATGTCTTTTTCCCGCTCATTCAGCACCGACATCGCCTGCACCATCATCTCGCGCCGCGTGTCCAGCTCATCTTTTTCAGCATAATCCCCGGCTTGGTCGCTGTCTTCGTCCTCCAGCCAGTCTTGCCATTGGGTAGACCCTTCGCCATCAGACCCGACGGTCACGTTCAACGAGGCATCCCCGCCCGACAACCGCCGGTTCATGGAGATCACTTCAGCCTCGGTCACGTTCAGATCATGGGCAATTTGGGCCACGTTTTCCGGGCGCAAATCGCCCTCTTCCAGCGCGCCCAGCTTTGCCTTGGCCTTCCGCAGGTTGAAAAACAGCTTTTTCTGCGCCGATGTCGTCCCCAGCTTCACCAAAGACCAAGATCGCAGGATATATTCCTGAATGCTCGCGCGGATCCACCACATCGCATAGGTCGCAAGGCGAAAGCCTTTTTCCGGGTCAAAGCGTTTAACCGCCTGCATCAGCCCCACATTCGCCTCCGAGATCACCTCGGCTTGCGGTAGGCCATAACCGCGATAGCCCATGGCAATTTTGGCCGCCAAGCGCAGGTGCGACGTGACCATTTTATGCGCCGCCGTGCTGTCTTGGTGGTCCACCCAGCGCTTGGCCAGCATATATTCCTCTTCCGGCTCTAGCAGCGGGAATTTGCGGATTTCTTGCATATAGCGGTTCAGCCCTTGTTCTGGGCTGGGTGCTGGCAGATTTGCGTAGGTACTCATCATCATCCTCCAATCGGCATCTTGTTCCCCTTTGGTGCGGGTGCCGCGCCGGGGGTAGCAAGATAGTCATTCCCTTGGGGCAACACAACACCGCCCCTCGTTCATCTATAGTCTAACGCTAAATGGCCCCAGTTCCGTCGTCGTTCCAGATTTGTGTCGGCCCGATCACGGATATGTTAGGCAACATGGCCCAAAGCGGCCAGCAAATCGGCCATATCTTGCGGCAAGGGTGATGAAAATTCCAGCATCTCCCCTGTAACAGGGTGTTCAAAACCCAAGGTGGCGGCGTGCAAGGCTTGGCGCGGAAAGGCTGCAACGGCGGCAACTGCGGCCGGGCCAATTGCTTTTTCGGAAAGTTTGCGTTTGCCGCCATAGGTCGGATCACCGATTAACCCATGGCCCGCATGGGCCATATGCACCCGAATTTGATGGGTGCGCCCGGTTTCCAGCCAACATTCCACAAGGGCTGCGACAGGCGGCGTGCCAAAGGTTTCCAGCGTGCGCGCGCGGGTTACGGCATGGCGGCCGACCCCTTCAAAAAACACCGCTTGGCGCTGGCGGTCGGTTTTGTGGCGGGCAAGGTTGGTGGCGATGCGCAAGATATTGCTCGCCTCAAACGTACAACCATTGATCCCCCGCAAGCGTGGATCGGCAGCATCCGGCGCACCGTTGACCACGGCAAGGTAGCGGCGGTGAACGGTATGCGCTTCAAACTGCGCGGCCAGCCCGTGATGGGCGCGGTCCGATTTGGCAACGACCAGCAAGCCACTGGTTTCTTTATCAATTCTATGCACGATACCAGGCCGCTTTTCCCCGCCCACGCCTGAAAGGTTGCCGCCGAAGTGGTACAAAAGCGCGTTGACCAGCGTGCCAGTCCACGATCCCGGTGCCGGATGCACCACCATGCCCGTGGGTTTGTTCACGACGATCAGATCGGCATCTTCCCACATAATTTCCAGCGGAATGTCTTCGGCCAACGTGTCCACCTCGGCGCTGGGTTCCAGCGTCAGCGTATAAACCTGCCCCTCGGCCACGCGCGCCTTTGGGTCGGTCACGGCCACGCCTTTGAACAAAACCAACCCCTCGGCGATCATTTTCATCAAGCGCGAGCGTGACAGCGACGCTTCTTCTGGCACATCGCGGGCAAGCGCCTTATCAAGGCGGTCAGGCGGGGCCTCCCCGATTGTTACACGCAAGACAGGCAAGGATGGATTGGTCATGGAACAGGCTCCGGCACCGGAAGGGCTTCCGCCCAGCCTCAGGTTTCTAAAAGGGTTGGTGATCGTGCTGACACTCACCATGATTATTGGCGTCATAACCGTCGTGGCCGTGCTTGTCACCCGCATGCAGCAAAGCTTTGACACGAAGCTCCACTTGCCCGACCTTCCGGCAAGCCTTACCTTGCCTGCGGGCGCAAAACCACAAGCGATAACCTTTGGCACAGGTTGGACGGCAGTGGTAACCACCGATGACCGGATCTTGATATTTGGCACCGATGGGCAATTGCGGCAGGAAGTACCTTTACTTGCCAACTGATGCCGCGCTTTAGTGCAAGTCTGGGTTGTTGTGGCCGCCCTTGGCCCCCGTAAAGGAAATCACCGTTGGCAACGCTTTCGTTTTTGTCGGCAATGCCCGATCTTGATGCCAAAGAAGAGATCAAGTGCCAGCGTGACCTTTTGTGGCGTGAACGTTGGGGACGCATTCCGCTGACGATCTTGGCGCTTGCGCTGACGGCACTGTTTTTGCCGCTCTGGGTCGTGGTGCTGTGCATTCTTGTTGATTGCGGCGCGGAACTTGCCGCGATGCACTACATGCGTGCCTTGGACCCAAATCGCCACAAAAACCGCTACTACTTTGTTATTGCCTGTTCTTTTGTGATGCACCTCGCCTATTCCCTACCGCCAGTGTTGATCTGGCAACTTGGGGGCGACTATGCCAAGCCCTTGGCGATTGGCCTTTTGATGTCAGGCTTAATGCAGCTTATCTCAGCCCGCACCATCCATTTGTCCTTTGGCTATGCTGGTTTTACGGCGGTGGCCGTGGCGGTTGTTTCAGGCAATGCCTATTATTGGATGGCGGCAAGCAACCTACACGGGTTTGTCATATCCACCGTCGCAGTTATGGGGGGCTTGGGCTATACGCTGATTGCAATGCTGTCCAACAACCGCCTGCACCGTGCCGCGGCACTAGACCGCAAGGCCGCCCAAGCTAGCAACCTGGCCAAAAGCCGGTTTCTCGCACAGATGAGCCATGAGCTGCGCACACCGCTCAACGCGATTTTGGGTATGGGCCATGCCGAACAGCGCCGCAGCAAAGACGCGCTCAGCCAAAACCGTCTGGCCGTGTTAATTTCATCGGCCGAAGGGCTTTCCACAATTCTGGACGATATTTTGGACATGTCGGCGATAGAGATAGGCCGCCTGCCGATCCGCCCGAAAGCGGTGCAGCCCCAACGCGAAATCGCCGCGACCTTGGCGTTGTTTCAACCGGGTGTGGCGGCCGCAGGCCTGTGGCTGACCCAAGATATCGGCCCAAAACTAGACAGTGATTGGATGCTGGACCCGCAGCGCTTGCGGCAATGTATGACGAACCTTTTGTCGAATGCGCTGAAAAACACCACGCAAGGCGGAATCCATGTGTCGGCCCAAGTGGTGCAGCGGGCCGCAGACGCGCCGCTGCTATGTGTTGAGATTGCCGATACCGGGCCGGGCATCCCCGACAGCCTTCAAACCAGCTTGTTTGAACCAGGATCCCCCAACCGCACGCCAAATGCGGGGAGTGAGAGCAACGGTCTGGGCCTGTCAATTTGTCGCGCGATGGCCCAGCAAATGGGCGGCGATTTGACCATCGCCCCAAACAGGCCGGGGCGTCACGGCGCGCGTTTTATCTTGACGTTGGCGCTGGGGGCTGCCCCAAGCACGGCGGCACCCATAGAAACGCCCGCCCCCAAACCAACGCCCGCCGCCAAGGCCTTGGCCAAAACCCGTATTACGGGTTTGCGCGTGTTGGTGGTTGATGACATCGCGACCAACCGGCTGGTTGCCTCAACCTATCTGCGCATGCTTGGGGCCACGATGATTGAGGCAGACAGCGGCGCGCAAGCGTTGGCTGTGTTGACCAGTCAGAACCCTGATCTGATTTTACTGGATATGAATATGCCCCAGATGAACGGGCTGGAAACCTTGGCCAAAATCCGCGCGCTGCCGGGACAAGCCGGACAAACGCCGGTGATCGCCATGACAGCCAATGCAATGGCCGACCACCGCGACGAGTACCTGGCCAGTGGCGTTGATGGCTATCTGGCCAAACCGATCAACCCCGCGCGGATTGAGGCGGAAATCAATGCCGTGCTGGACAAAATCGACCGGCTGCGCACACACTAGGGAACCCTGCCCACACCTCCTGAAAGGCCCGCGCCGCAATGACCCAGCCCCCGCTTTTGCCCGATGCTACCGATGTTGCCGCCGCCGTGGCCGCAGGCCATGTCAGCCCGTCCGAGCTGCTCGATGCCGCCTTGGCCGCCACCGCCGCCCTGAACCCCGATCTGAACGCAGTGGTCTTGGTCCAAGAAGCCACAGCACGCCGCCATATCGCGGCAGGCCTGCCGCAAGGGCCGTTTCGCGGCGTGCCGTTCTTGCTCAAAGACCTTGGGTGTGAGGCGGTGGATTTTCCGTCCCATAACGGTTCCAACCTTTTGGCCAATACGAAATACACCAAGGATTCCAGTATCTTTGACCGCATTCGTGCCACGGGCGTGGTGACTTTTGGCCGCACAACCGCCCCCGAAGGTGGGATTGGCCCTGCAACGGAAAGTGCTGTTTACGGTGGCCCCACGCGCAACCCTTGGGGGCTGGCGCATACGCCCGGCGGGTCATCGGGTGGGGCGGGGGCGGCTGTGGCGGCAGGGATAGTGCCGTTTGCGCATGGCTCCGACGGGGGTGGGTCGGTGCGGATACCGGCGTCGTCTTGCGGGCTGTTTGGCTTCAAACCCACCCGCGCGCGCCTGCCCGATGGTCCCTATGTCGGCGAAGGCTGGGCTGGCATGGCGATTGACGGGTTTTTAACCCGCTCGGTGCGCGATACCGCCGTGATGCTGGATGCCTGCCAAGGGCCAGATTTGGGCGCTCCTTATGTCGCCCCGCCCTTGGCCCAAGGCCATGCGGCAGCGATCAGCCGCCCGCCCCGCCGCATGCGAGTGATGCTCTGCGACACTACATTTACCGGTGACACAATCGACCCCGAATGCGCCGCCGCCGTCCATCACACTGGGCGCTTGCTGGAAAGCCTTGGGCATGTCGTCACCCCCGGCCTGCCCCGCGCCGATGTGGCGGGGATGATGCGCGCTTGGACCGATATTGTCGCCATTGGCACCGCCCTGTCCATTTCCAAGGCGCTGAAATCCCGCGCTTTGTCGCCCGATCTGATTGAGGGCGTGGGCCGCGGCGCGGTTGCCCATGCGCACAGCCTGTCGCCCTTGCGCTATCTTGAAGCGGTCAATCAAATCCACGCCTTTGGCCGCGAAATGGCGCAAGTGTTTGATGGGCCAACCGCCCCCGATGTGATTCTCAGCGCAACCCTTTCCGAACCACCGGCCAAAATTGGCCGCTTTAACCATGCGCCCGAAGATTACGTCGATTACCGCATCGGGCCGGGCCGGGTTTTTGCGTATTCGCCGTTTTGCGCGGTGTTCAACGCGTCTGGCCAACCGGCCGCCTCTGTCCCACTGGGCCAATCGGCCAGCGGCCTGCCCATCGGCATTCACCTTGCCAGCCGTTTCGGAAACGATGAAGATTTGATCGCCCTTTGCGCCGAATTGGAACGCAGCCAGCCTTGGGGCCACCACCGCCCACCACTCTGGGCGGGCAAGTTTTAGACCAAAGGGTCAAAGCCCTTGCAAAACGCAAAAACCCTCGCATAAGCTAAGGAAAACACCAAAGGGAGCCGCATATGCTTGAAACCCCCACCGCGATCGAGGCCCGCAATGCGGTTAAAACGTTTGGGCAAGGGGCGGCGGCGGTAACGGCATTGAACAATGTCTCGGTCAAAATTCGCATTGGCGAGTTTTTCACCCTGCTAGGGCCATCGGGCTGTGGCAAGACAACCTTGCTGCGGTTGATTGCCGGGTTTGAAACCCCCACGTCGGGGCAAATTCTGCTGGGCCATGATGACATCACCCACCTGCCGCCAAACAAGCGCCCGGTGAACACGGTGTTCCAAAGCTATGCCCTGTTTCCGCACCTGAGCGTGGCGCAAAACATCGCCTTTGGGTTGGAAATGCAAGACCGTCCAAGGGCCTAGATTAAAGACACCGTGGCCCGGATGCTCGCCCTCGTGCAGCTAGAACCAATGGCCGACCGCAAGACCAGCCAGCTTTCGGGGGGCCAACAACAGCGCGTGGCGCTGGCCCGCGCACTGGCCCCTGCCCCCAAGGTTTTGCTGCTGGATGAACCCTTGTCAGCCCTTGACCTAAAGCTGCGCAAAGAAATGCAGATAGAGCTGAAGCGCCTGCAAATTGAAACCGGCATCACCTTTGTCTTTGTCACCCATGACCAAGAAGAAGCGCTGACCATGTCAGACCGGATTGCGGTGATGAGCGCGGGGCTTATCCAACAAATAGGCTCTCCGCGGGACATCTATACCCGCCCCGCCAACCGCTTTGTCGCAAGCTTTATTGGCGAGACAAACTTCCTGACCGCCACCAGCGATGGCACCCAAGTGGTGCTGGGGAATGGGGCAGCGGTTGCACTGGCAGCGCCCAAAGGCACTGTTCACCTTACCATTCGCCCCGAACAGGTGCAGATTGTGGGGCAAGGTGAAGGGGGAATGCCTGCCACCGTCGCCTCCACCGTCTATTTCGGCACTGACACGCATTTGCACCTAACCCTTTCAGATGGCACCGCAATCGTGGCGCGCCAACAAAGCCCAGCGGCGGGTGGCACTGCGGCGCAAAAAGGCGATCAGCTGGGTATCATCCTGCCCACCGACGCCCTGCAAGTGTTGGAGGATTAGGCGCATGTCTTCTGACGCCGAAACCAAAGCCGAAGCGGCCCGCACACGTTCTGCATGGCTGTTATCCATGCCTGCGCTGGTCGTGCTGGTCTTCGCCGCCTCTGGCCCATTGCTGATCGTGCTGACTTATTCGTTCCTCACCCCCGGCCAATACGGCAATGTGGTCTGGGATTTTGATCTCAGCGGTTGGATCGGCATCCTTTACACCAAGGATATTTTTGACGGCACATGGGGGCTGGCCGACGCGCATTTGTCGATCTTTTGGCGCTCGGTCAAACTGTCGCTGCTAACCACGGCCATCACATTTGTCGTGGGCTTTCCCACCGCGTGGTTCATCGCCACACGGCCCCCGGCGCAACGGGCGTTTTGGCTGTTTTTGATCACAATTCCCTTTTGGACCAACCTCTTGATCCGCACCGTGGCGATCAATGAGGTGATCCGCAACGAAGGCCTGCTTAACACATTCCTGATCTGGCTGGGTGTGATTTCTGAACCCATCCGCATCATTTACACAGATACGGCGGTGCTGATCGGCATGGCTTATGTCTACCTGCCGCTGATGGTGCTGCCGCTGTTTGCCGCGATTGACCGCTTTGACATGCGGCTCTTAGAGGCTGGCTATGACCTTTACGCCAGCCGCTGGCGCGTGCTGCGTCGGGTGATTTTACCGATTGTGAAACCAGGGATCATCGCGGGGTCCATTCTGGTGTTCGTGCCGTCCTTAGGCGCCTATGTCACGCCGCGCGTGCTGGGCGGAGGCAAAAACATGATGATCGGCAACTTTATCGAGCTGCAGTTTGGCCAAGGGCGTAACTGGCCTTTGGGGGCGGCGCTGTCGATGACATTGCTGGTCGTAGTGATGGTGGCGCTGCTGGTTTATGTGCGCGCCGCAAACAAAGAGAGTACTCCACATGGCTGACCGCAGTTTTGAAGTCGCCCGCCTGCCGGGGTTCAAATTTATCGCCATCACGGCCTTTGTCCTGCTGTATTTGCCGATCATCACGCTGGTGGTTTACAGCTTTAACGGTGGGCAATCGGTCGCGGTGTGGGAAGGATTCTCACTGGACTGGTACGGCAAGGCTTGGGACAATGAGGCTGTCAAAGGGGCGACCATTCGGTCACTGATCATCGCCGCCAGCGCCTCGGCCATCGCCACAACCGTGGCGACGATGGCAGCACTTGGCACCACGCGGCGCAAAGCGTTCAAAGGTCAGACCTTCATTTATGTGATGATCAACCAACCCTTGATGGTGCCTGAAATTGTGACGGCGGTGGCGCTGTTGATCTTCTTCGCCTCAATCAAGGTGGCAACGGGCTATAACGGCTTGATTTACCTGATCATTGCGCACGCGGCGTTCTGCATCCCCTTCGCCTATCTGCCGATCCGCGCGAGGTTGGAAGGGATGGACCTGACGTTGGAAACCGCCGCAGCCGACCTTTACGCAAGCCATTGGCGCACCTTTCGCCGCGTTACCCTGCCTTTGATGTTGCCGGGAATTATCGCGGGCGCCATGCTGGCCTTTGTGATTAGTTTGGATGACGTGGTGATCACCGAATTTGTAAAATCTGGCGGACAAGATACACTGCCAACCTACATGCTGGGCCAAATGCGCCGGGCTGTAACCCCCGAGGTCAACGCCATTTCAACGGTTTTGTTGGCCCTAACGGTGGTTTTGCTAACCGCGTTCTTTCTTTTGACGCGCAAGAAAAACTGAGATCAAAAAACCAAAACTGGGAGACTATCCATGAAAAAATTCCTATCCGTCACCGCTGTGCTTTTGGCCAGCACAAGCTTTGCTGCCGCCGAGGGCGAATTGCAGCTGTATAACTGGGGCAACTACACCTCGCCCGAGCTTTTGACCAAGTTTGAGGCCGAAACCGGCATCAAAGTGACCGTCACCGATTACGACAGCAACACCTCGGCCTTGGCCAAGGTAGAGGCCGGCGGATCGGGGTTTGACCTTGTGGTGCCATCCGCCAACTACATCCCGATCTGGATCGAAAAAGGCCTGATTGTGGAGCTCGATGCAGCCAAGCTTGCCAACAAAGGCAATATTGCGCCGGAATGGGTGAATGTGGACTGGGATATGGGCCGCAAATTCTCGGTTCCGTGGCAGTGGGGTTCGGTTGGTGTGGCCGTGAACACCTCGGTTTATAAGGGTGATATCAACACATCCGACGTGTTTTTGCGCGTACCGGAAGAGCTGAAAGGCAAGATCAACGTCGTGCCGGAAATGACCGATGTGTTGAACATGGCCATTTTCAACGTGGGCGGTGAGGCCTGCACCGAAGACACCGAAGTGCTGAAAAAAGTGCGTGATCTGGTGCTTGAGGCCAAGAAAGACTGGCTGTCGATGGATTATGGCGCGACCGAAAAGCTGTCGAACAATGATTGGGCCGCTTCGGTGAACTGGAACGGATCAACCATGCGGGCGCGGCTTGCCAACCCGGATGTGGCCTTTGGTTACCCAAAGGAAGGGTATCCGTTGTTCATGGATTCGATCGCGATTTTGTCGGATGCCAAGAACGTAGACAACGCCTATAAGTTCATTGATTTCATTATGATACCCGAAAATGCGGCGATGATTTCTGCCTTTGCGCGCTATGCCAATGGGATTGCAGGGTCGGCCGAATTCATGCCCGAGGAGATGAAAACAGCGCCAGAGGTTGTAGCCCCTGCCGAACACGCCGCTGCAGGCCGGTTCTTGCCAACCTGTAGCCAGAAGTCGCAAGAATGCCTGACGGCGATTTGGACTGAACTGCAAAAGTAACGCAGCCCGGATTGGCAAGGGCATCGAGCCCTTGCCAATCCGCCGGGGGCTTTGCCCCCTCGGGCGGTTTTGGCGAGGCCAAAACCGCTTCCCCCAGGATATTTTTGAACAGATGAAAAGATGAGGTTTGGCGGTGTTTACGTGGCCTGCTGAAGAGCTTTTGGCACGGATTGCGCGGCGCGAAGTGTCTTGTGCGGAGGTGATGGCTTCGCATTTGGCGCGGATTGAGGCGGTTAATCCGCGTGTGAATGCGATTGTCAGCCTGCGCGACCCCGATGTTTTGATGGCTGAGGCGCGTGCGGCTGACAGCGCGAAGCACCGCGGACCGCTGCATGGATTGCCCTTTGCGGTCAAGGATTTGGTGGCGACCGCAGGGCTGCGAACAACTTGTGGATCGCCGATATTTGCTGATTTTGTGCCTGAAGCGGATGACCTGCTTGCCGCCCGGATGCGCAGCGCAGGTGCCATTTTTATTGGCAAGACCAATACGCCCGAATGGGGGCATGGGTCGCATAGTTTCAACTCTGTGCATGGCGTCACGCGCAACCCCTATGAACTAACGCGCACGGCGGGTGGGTCATCGGGCGGGGCGGCGGCGGCGCTGGCGGCGCGTATGGTGCCATTGGCCGATGGGTCAGATATGATGGGGTCGTTGCGCAACCCGGCGGCGTTTTGCAATGTCTATGGCTTTCGCCCAACCTGGGGTTTGGTGCCGAGTGATGCGGGGGGCGATACGTTTTTGGCAACGCTGGCGACTGACGGGCCGATGGCGCGGAGCATAACTGATTTGACGCTGCTGTTGGATGTGCTCGCCTGCGAAAACCCTGCAGTCCCTTTTGGGCGCACAGAGCGCTTTTCGCCCCCCGTGGCCGCAGATATGCGCGGCAAGCGCATCGCTTGGTTAGGCGATTGGGGCGGCGCCTATGCGATGGAGCCGGGGATTTTGGCGCAATCCGAGGCGGCATTGAGGGTGTTTGAGACCTTGGGGGCTGAGGTTGTTCCCTTGCCACCGCCCTTTCCTGCCGAGCAGCTGTGGCACTCTTGGACAACCTTGCGCGCCATGCTGAACGCCGGGGCCAAGCACACCCTTTACAACACCCCCGAACAGCGCGCCCAAACCAAGCCCGAGACGCTGTGGGAGATTGAGCAAGGCTTGGCCTTGACGGCGCAGGCGGTTTACGATGCCTCGGTGATCCGGTCGCAATGGTTTGCGGTGGCGGCTGCACTGTTTGACCAATTTGACGCGCTGGTCCTGCCATCCGCGCAGGTTTGGCCGTTTCCAGCCCATTGGCGCTGGCCACAAAGCATCAACGGGCGCGCAATGGACACCTATCACCGCTGGATGGAGGTGGTGGTGCCAGCTAGCCTGATCGGCCTGCCGGCCTTGGCGCTGCCCGCAGGGTTTGGCGCGAATGGCCTGCCGATGGGGGTTCAACTGATCGGGCGGTCCGGGACGGACGCGGCAGTTTTGGCGAGGGGGCAAGCCTATCATGAGGCGACCGATTGGCCAGCCGCGCGGCCCCCCAGCCTTTAACCTTTGCAGGCCAGTGCGCGTTGCAAGCCCCGCGCCGAATAGGGGCCAAGCGCGCGCGTGGTCAGCGCTGCACCGCCCCACTTCACCGCCATAATCTGCGACCAGTCCGCATTGACCAAGACCGCCTCGGCCCCTCGCCCGCAATTTCGGATACCGCCTGCGATGGTTTTTTCGCCAATCCGGTGGTTGGTCAGCCCCTTTATCCGCGCCACCTCGGTCAGTTTGCGGCCCCGGTATTGCACGATCACCAATTCTTTGGCCAAATGCGGCCTGTCGACATAAGCGATTTCTGGCAGGCCGTCACCATCCAGATCGCCCACGCCCAAAGGGGCAAGCCAACGATGCGTGCGGCCAATAAACGGGGTCGCGGTCACTTGGCCCGCCATATCATAAACCGCTAGCGACGCCCCGCGCGAGATATCGGTTTCGACCACCAACACCTCGGCCACGCCGTCGCCATCCAAATCGGCGACGCGCGCTTCAACATCCTCAAACACACGGGTCAGCGGCAAAGTCACCTCAACACTGCCGCCAGAACCCGTCAGCCGCAACCCACCCCATTCCAACGCATCGCCCAAGATCGCATGGTCATAGCGGTCGGTGGGTTGGGTCAGCGCGGCACTCGTCACCTGCGCCTCTGCGCCAAAGGCACAAAATACCGCCACACAGGCAACAAGCGCCCCCCGCATCAGATTTGCTTTTCAGGCATCTGCACGCGCAAACCGTCCAGCGCGTCTGTCACCTTGATCTGGCAGGTCAGGCGTGAGCGGGCCGGATCAGGCTCATAGGCGAAATCGAGCATGTCCTCTTCCATACCGTCCTTGGCAGGCAGCTTGTCAACCCAAGTCGGGTCCACATAGACATGGCAGGTTGAACAGGCACAGGCACCGCCGCAATCGGCCTCGATGCCCGGAATACCGTTGTCGCGGGCACCTTCCATAACGGTCAGGCCGGTCTTCACCTCAACCACATGCTCTTTTCCGCCAAATTCCACATAGGTGATCTTCGCCATATCCGTCCCTTATCCTCTATCCATGGCCACAATGGCCCTTGCCTTCGATTTAGGGCAAGTCGCCACGTTTTGCCAGCCTGCCCCCTGCGCGTTTTGCGCCAAATTCATGTGATCTGGTGAAATTATGCGATCAAACCGACGGCTCGCGCGGCGAATGGGCAACGCAGGCCCAAAACCACACCCGTCCCGGCTTTCCTTTGCCCACAATGCCGCTATGGTCTGCACAACCTGAAAAAGAGCCAAATCCTGATGCATCGCCTTGCCCTCTCGCTTCTATTGGCGTTTGCCCTTGTGGGGTGCCAACAGCGCCTTGCGGCCCCACCCGCCTTGCAAGATAGCCTGAAAAAGGAACTGATAACCAAACGCGGGACCACGCCCCCCAGCACGGGTGATGGGATCTGCTGGGCCGATGATGTAACCCCCGCAATCATAGAAACCGTGACCGAGCAGGTCTTGGTGCGCCCCGAAGAACGCAGCGCCGATGGTCGCATCCTCAAAGCCGCCGTGTTTCAAACCGAGGTCGCGCAGCGTATTGTCCAAGACCGCCGCGCCGTGTGGTTCCGCACGCCTTGCCCAGACGCCATGACGCTTGATTTTGTCGCCAGCCTGCAACGCGCCTTGAAAGCGCGGGGCTACTATCGCGGTGATCTGACCGGGCAACTCGACGCGCCAACCCTGCTGGCCATCCGCCAATTCCAAGAACCGCTTGGCCTGGCGGATTCAACCGGTCGTCGCAACACATTCGATTATATCCTGTTTGAGCAGCTGGTCGAGAGCTTCGGCGGGAGTTCTCCAGCCGAGGGTTTTGCGTGGTCTTGTGTTCAAAGCATGCGCGACCGC
>Ga0209390_10002561_pt1 | contig 31501 bp, 30 predicted proteins | sample BON01_FD_187212 | JGI IMG/M metagenome (GOLD analysis project Ga0209390, IMG submission 187212) | Freshwater microbial communities from Lake Bonney liftoff mats and glacier meltwater in Antarctica - BON-01 (SPAdes) (version 2) | ecosystem: Environmental > Aquatic > Freshwater > Ice > Glacier...
AGAATGATTTAAATAATAATATAAAATATTTTTATTTTATTATAACTTCCTCCCTTACACCGTTGATTGCAGATTTTTACGACCCATCAGAGACTTTTCGAATAGGGTCTAGCTGGGAAGAGGGTGCTGAAAATGGGCTGACGTATCTTTCTGATTACAGCGATGCGAGCTACGATTTGATCCAAACGGATCGTGTCGGCAAAGGGAGCCACGCCTTTCATCTGGCACATCCTCCGACAGGCGCCGACAACTGGTTTGAATTGGATGTGGATATCGACGTTCTCGCGGATACGCAGCTGTTTTTTCAATCACGTTTACAATACGCAACCACTGCCCAGATTGCCAAGCTACAGGTTTCATCTGACGGGGGCAGCACGTGGCCCGATACGATCTACTCGCAAGCAGGGGCTGGTAATAGCGGGGAAGGTGTTTTTATCTTACGCTCGGTTGATCTTGGTGCTAGCTACGCGAACCAACAAATCCGTATTCGCTTCTATTACGATTTTACGGGAGGAAGTTTATACCCGCAGACCGATACTTATATCGGTTGGTTAGTCGATGACATACAGATCGGCAATGATCTGCAAAAGACAGAATGGTTGATTGGTGAGCCGACTCCGGACGAGGTGCTTTATTTAGAGACGCTTAATCGGGCACGTGTTGATGCGATGGCTGAAGCGGCGCGTTTAGCGGCCATATCCGCCCCAATCATCACAGCCGCTTACAGTCAGTATGGCATCACTCCGGCCAACATTATTGCCCAGTTTCAATGGTCAGTCGATAATGACGTGATTACGGCGAGTGCCCAGCCATTGGCCTTTAATGCTCTCTTGATGGAAACGGCTCAAAAACACAGCCAGGATATGTTTAATAACGATTTTCAGGGGCATGATAGTTCGAGTAACCCGATCGCACCCTTTCAAGCGGGCGACGATTTAGGCGCACGCCTTGATCGTGTCGGCTACACCAATATTGCTGCGGGCGAGAACGTCTATGCCAGTGCTAAATCAGTGGCGCACGGTCATGCGGGCTTTGATGTGGACTGGGGCAATGTAACCAATCCGGGGTCCGACAATTATAACCCCGCCTTCGTTGGTCAAGGCATGCAAAATCCTGCCGGACACCGTTTAAGTATTCACAAGGGGACTTTTAACGAAGTCGGCATCGGAGTGGTTAATGGCAGCAACGGCAGCGTGGGGCCACAAATTGTTACGCAGGACTTTGGTGGTGCCAGTGGTGTCAGCTATATCACCGGGCTTGTCTATAATGATAGTAATGATGATGGGCTATACACGGTGACGAATCATACCGTGCACGAAGGTCGTGGCGGTGTGCGCATTGATGTGGTCGGCAGTGTTCTCTATACCACTAGCACGAGCTCGGGTGCCTATGCCATCCCTGTCGAAGGCGATGGTAGCTACACGCTGACTTTCTCCGGCGGGGGGCTTGAGAGTTTTATGACCACCATTGTCGTCGCGGGTGGGCTGAACACTAAGTTTGACTATCAACCTGTTGAGCTAAGTGGCTATGCGATGTGGGCGTATGAGAATGCGCTCGTGGGTGCCCCTAGTGAGGATGACGACTTCGATGGCATTGCCAATTTGGTTGAATATGCGATTGCAGGTATGTCTATCAATACGTCCGACGCGGCGAACTTTCCGTTGATGGTTCAACTCCCCGATGGGGCTAGGCAGTTTACTGTGAACAAACGTAGCGGAGCCACTGATGTGGCCTACATTGTCGAAGTTTCGACAGACTTGCGCGGCGTGTGGAAAACGCCTAGCGAGATTGTTGGTGTCAGTATCACGACTGATGACGTCAGCGAGTTGACTCTTCGCGTTGAGGCTTCAGTGACGCAAATATTCCTGCGGTTGCAAGTGACACAAATTCCTTAATTGGCATCACCGCTTACATGCCTTTAAAGATTTCGTCCCAAATCTTATCGGACTCGCTTATGGCTGGCTGATTGCTGACTTTATTTTCCTGAAGCAGATAGGCGGCAAAGGCTTGATCCTCTGAGCAGAGCATGGTGAGGGGGACATCCACTACGAGACCGTCAGATTTTCGGCGCACTTGCAGGTGCTGTTCGGATACCGCGAGAAATTCGCCTTCTAAGGAGCGGTTGTTGGTATCGGTCAGATTGATTGTGCTTTGTTGCGCACGGAGTGCGAAGCTTTCGGCGTCGGTCGCTGCTGGTTCAACAGGTGTTTCAATGCTGGTTTCCTTAGGTGCTGGCGACTCCGCTTCAATTGTCGGTATAGGCTCCGCTGAGATGGTCGCTTCGCTGCTTGAAGGCGTGGAGAGTGCAGACAGGTATCCGCGTTTTGTGCCGACAGTATAGCCAGCCATAAAGCAGAGAGCAGCTCCGATTATGAGTAGTAGTGGAAAAAAGCGACGCATGTGTGGGGGTTTAGTCGTGATTCATTTAAATGTAAATTAGATAGTATATTGTCCGAGTTTTTTGAGATATGGATAAGTTGATAGCAAATGAACGGCTTCGTCGTTGCTGTTGTTTGTTGGATCCTCTTTTATCGAGCAAATATGAAATGCCCTTGTAACAGTGGACAGGTTTACTCGCAATGCTGCCAAATTTATCATGCCGGGAAGTGGCATTACCTCGATGGAGTCGTCAGCGATCACGCGGTGCGATGACTTGGTCGGTCTATATGATTCGCTGCGCGGATGGCAGTTTCTACACGGGGATTTCCATCGATGTTCCTCGGCGATTTGAAGAGCACGCGAGTGGTAGCCCGAAATCGGCTAAATATGTGCGTGGACGTGGCCCGCTGGAGCTGATTTACACGAAAGAAATCGGCACGCAGTCGGAAGCCACGATTGAGGAGCGGCGAATTAAGCGGTTGACGAAGGCTCAGAAGATACGCCTCGTTGATTAAGTTAGATCTTGTCATTAACGTTATTTTTCAATTTTCTGTTCTCGTGGAACCTCAGATTTTATTATTTATTGGATTTATCGTCTTGGTCGGCGTGATTGCCTACATGGGGCACTTGCAGGCTAAGAAGCGCCGTGAGGCCTTTGAGCGGTTGGCGCTTGAGCTGGGGCTCCGATTCTATCCGGATAAGGATTATAGCTTCGCGCAGCGCTATGGTTTTCTGGATCACATGGATGACGGGCATAAGCGCTATGCTTTTAATCGCCTTTCTGGCGATATCGAGGGGCAGGGCGTGAACCTCTTTGATTATCACTACGAGACCTACTCTCGCGATAGCAAAGGACATCGGTCGACGCACCACCATTACTTCTCGATATTTACGCTTAGTCTGCCGGCGCGTTTCCCTGAATTGAACATCGAGCGCGAAGGTTTCTTCTCCAAAATTGGGCAAGGCTTGGGCTTTGATGATATCGACTTCGAGTCGCTCGAGTTCTCCAAGCGCTATAAAGTGAAGTCCGGCGACAAGAAGTTTGCCTACGATTTTTGTAATGTGCAGATGATTGATTTTCTCCTTCGTCAGCGTGACCTGATTATTGAAGTGGACGGCAATACTCTGGCGCTGACCTTTAAGGGGAAGCTCTCGATCGAAGTGATCCGTCCCAATCTTGACCGCTTGTTGAAAATTCGCTCGTTGATGCCAAACTACCTGTTTAGTTGAATTCATTTAGCATTATGATCCCTACACTCATTGTCCTAGCCGTCCTCGTTGGTTTTCCACTGCTCTATCTCATCGTGACCTATAATGGTCTGGTCGCGATTCGGAATCATATCCGTGATGCTTGGGCAAATATCGATACGGAGCTGAAGCGCCGTTATGATTTGATCCCGAATCTGGTGGAAACAGCAAAAGGCTACGCCAAACACGAGAGCGAGACGCTAGAGAAGGTCATTGCCCTGCGTAACCAGTGTAAGGCCAACAACGGCTCGCCTGCGCAGCAGGCGACGACAGAGAAGCTGCTCGTTACCAGTTTAAACGGCCTCTTCGCACTGGCGGAAAACTATCCGGACCTGAAAGCAAATACGAACTTCCAGCAACTTCAGGAAGAGTTAGTCAATACCGAGGATCGTATTCAATCCGCGCGCCGTTTTTACAACGGCAACGTGCGCGACTACCGAAATAAAACGCAGTCTTTCCCCAGCAATATCGTGGCCAACATGTTTGGCTTCCCGCCGACGGCGGAGGAGTTCTTCGAGGTCGATCCGGTCGAGCGCGAGCTGATTCAACTGTCTTTCTAGCGCTATGTTGCGAATTCTAGGTCAAATTATCCGCTGGCTGCTGACTTGGCTCTATTTTGTGCTGATCATCTGTTTTGTGGGCGCGCTGCTCGGGGTGCTCACGCATCTATTGTTCGGCCTCTGTTTTATGGAGGCGCCGGACTACGGGTATCAGGCTGCTTTCGGGTTTTCGAATGGCCTGCGCTACGGCGGTGTCTGGGCGGGAGGCTTTGCCATTGTGCTTTGTGTGATGCGGGCGCGTAAGGAATACTTGCAGCGGCACGGGGAATAGAAAGAGTGAGCACGTTATGAAAAATTCGGATCGAATCATCGTTTACGCAGTCGGCTTTCTTTTGGGCACACTGCTGGTCTCTGTGATACTTTCGCGGCGTGCCGCAAAGGAAGAGGCCTCGGTCGATCCTTGGGTGGCGCATAATGCGGAAGTAGTGGCGGCGGGCGCCGAACCACTGCCACCTGCGATGCCGGCTTCGATCCACCAGGGGCGGATTATTGACTTTGGGTATCTGCCCAATGCGGAGGCTCCGGCGGAGCGAGTCTGGCTGCTCAGTTTTGACGAAAGCTATCCTTATGTCCGGGCTGTGGAGGCCATGGCCAGTGGTGAGTTCAGCTATATGGCTGCCGATCAAATTATGATCAACCTGGCGGACGGGGTCGATGTGACCGAGCTCATGCCGATGCTCGACGAGTTGGGCTTACGCTTGCGGATGTTTAACCGCAAAGAGCAAATCGCAGTGATAGGCGTGCTCAGTACACAGATCGATGCCGTGCCCGCCACGATTGAAGCGGTGCAGCCATGGAGCGATCTGTTCGTCTCCGCGCAGGCGGACGAGTTGCGGTTTCAGGGGCAGTAGTTAATCGCCTAGCGGTAGATCCAGAAACGCCTGGCTTCCCTTTGGAAACTCTCTGCCTGTTGCGCCCATTGGTTGACAAAGGCATCGACGCGGGCTTGGGCACCACGTTGGCTGATTTCCTCCCACCATGCGGTGCTGCCGACGTGTTTGTTAAAGAGGGCAGGATTCTTGGACGTGGCAAAGGGATTAGTCGGCGACCAGGCGGCGGCGAGCTGCATCATGTGGAAACTGAGCTCGGTCAGGCGGACGCGGTTCCAGTCTGTGACGCTGACGTAGACGCCAGTGACGGGAGCACCGGCGGCGCTTTGGGTCTCCACAATGCGGTAGCCGAGGCCGGGAATGCGTTTAGCTTCGAGTGCGGCTTTGACTTGAGCAGGGGATTTGCCCTTGTAGCGCAGCAGGCGAAAGGGATACGGGGTGCCAATGCCGTGGGAGAAGCCGCCTTCCTGGGCGCCGAGTCCGGTCATGGCATAGCCGAGCACGGCGGAGAGGTCGGGGATATAGGGAGAAGTCGGCACCCAGCGCAGGCCGGTTTGTGTCCAGAGCATATCGCGGCGCCAGCCCTGCATGGGGACGATGGTGAGCTTGCCTTTTTCGCGGATAGTGTCGGGCGTTTCCATCCAGCCAGGGCTGTGCTTGGCGATGCGTGCCAGCTCCGCGATGGTCAAGCCGTGAACGTAAGGAACGTGGAAGGCACCGACATAGCTGCGCCACTGGCGGTCGAGTGGCGGACCATCGACTTTGAGGCCGCCGAGCGGATTGGGCCGGTCGAGCACGACCACTTCGACGTCGTTTTCAAAGCAGGCTTCCATCGCATAGCGCATGCAGCTGACGTAAGTGTAGGAGCGCACGCCGATGTCTTGCAAGTCGATGACGAGGGCGTCGAGCCCCTGCAGCATCTTGGCAGTGGGCTTGCGGTATTGGCCATAAAGGGAGTAGACGGGGAGGCCTGTGCGCGGATCAATTTTATCATCGACCAGGACATTGGCCTCTTCGTCACCGTAGATACCGTGCTCGGGGCCGAAGAGGGCGACGAGGCGAATATTGGGCGCACGCCGCAGCACATCGATACTGCTCTCGCCCCGGCGGTTGAGCCCCGCAGGGTGGGTGAGCAGGCCGACGCGTTTGCCATTGATTGCGCGGAAGTTACTCTGCTCCAGCACGTCAATGCCGAGGTAGATCGGGTTCGCGTGGGCGAGCCCCGTCCAGAGTAGTAGTGGGAGTAATAGTCGGCAGAGCGTTTTAATCATTGTTAGAGTCTTCTTCTGGTTCCGCTGAGTGCGCCTTCAATTTACGATCGTGAATCTTGGCGCGTAGCAGGGCGTAGCTGGCGGCGGTGCGGCTGGCGACGACGCGGTAAACGACACTCCCGATCAGGCCAAAGAAAATGCCCATGACAATTGCGCCGAGACTGGTGACAGCGAAGACGGTGGAGAGGTGGTCAAATTTATCGCCCCATGCGCCATGGATGAAGTTGTCGAGTAGGAGGCGAACCTCCTCGCGATTGAGCGAAATGACGTGGATGCCGATCACGTTTAGAATAATGCGCCCGATTTGATAGGCGGCAAACCAGATAGGCAGTACCGTTAGTGGATTGGAGACGACTTGCAGGCCGACCAGAATCGGTAGATTTGCGCGGAGTAAGAGCGCTAGTAGAAATGCGGAGGGGATTTGAATGCCGTAAAGCGGCATGAGGGTGAGAATGCTACCCGCGTAAATGGCTGGCACGGCGTTCTCGACGCGGAAACTCCAGATATAGATGCGCTTGCGCGCGGCCTCGGAGAAAAACTTAAGGATGGGGTAACGGTGTATATTGGTGCGCCTTGGGAGTGGACGTAGCCATTTCTTGACCCTGCGGATGCGGCGCCACTTGGTCTTGTTCAGCTCTGCTTCCTCAACCGTCATGGGTGTATAGAGTCTCCAAGACTTCGGTCACTTTTTGCGTTAAAAATTCGGGGGCGGACTTGAGCGCTTGTGGCAGCGGGGTGCCTTCGGGCGTGATGCTATAGACCGCAGTCCCGGGGAAACGTTCTCGCACGCTCTGCGCGGCCTCTTCTTCGGCCAGTCCGGCCAGTAGGATGGCGGAGGTGTCGCTTGAGTAGGCGGCGGCGAGCAGAGCATAAGGGCCTTTTCCCGCAAGTGAGCTGGTATCGAATTTGCCTTCGCCCGTCAGCACCAGGTCGGCGTCTCGAATTTTACTGGTGAGATCAAGCCATGCAGTGACCAACTCGAAACCGGGCACATACTCCGCACCGCAGGCGACGTTGAGACCGAAGCCGATGCCTCCAGCTGCACCGCTGCCGGGGGTTTTCAGAAGTGACTCGGGCTGATTAAAAAAGTGGCACAATCGCTTGGCCACCCGCGCCGAGGCATCGTCGAAGGCTTCAATTTCGTTGGGAACGAGTCCTTTTTGCGGGCCGTAAACCGCGGCGGCCCCTTGCGTGCCGAGAAGCGGGTTGTCCACATCGCAGGCGATATAAATGGGGGGTATGTTTAGCTCGATGTTGCCTTGGATTTGTTCTATCGCGCTCCACTGGGCGGGGGTCACTTGGCCGCTCGGGCAAAACTCCAGTCCGAGGGCTTCGAGCGCACCGAGCCCAAGATCGCTGGTCGCGCTGCCGCCGATACCTAGCAGGATGGCATCGGCCTCTTCGGCCACGGCGATACGGATGAGTTCGCCCACACCGCGCGTGGTGCAGTGGCCTGGGTGGCGCTGAGCCGCCGGCACTTGCTCCAAGCCAGCGACGGAGGCCATCTCGATAATAGCGAGTTTGCCGTTTTTCGCGCCGAGATACTTGCGGGCGCTTTCAGGGATGCGGGACAGGTCGACCCAGCCAAGCGGAGCCTCGATTTCTTCGCCAAGCGGCCCACAGACCTTGTGATATTCAATGTGGCCATTGGCCGCGTTGGTCAGGATCGGGCAAAATCCCTCGCCGCCATCAGTGAGCGGAGCGCGTATCAGCGTGTGCGACTCGCCCAGCGCGGCGCGCGCACCCGACAGTGCGGCATCACAAGCCCGGTCGGCCGGCATGGCGTCTTTGAACTTATCGAAGGCTGCGAGGATGTGCATATTCAGTCGAATATGAACGCCGAACGTTGAACGTCCAACCCTGAACATCGAATAATTTAACCTAAATTCGGTAGTTGATTGACTACGGCAGACCTCCGTCGTAGTAGAGAACTGCGTTTTTTAGGTTTAAAAATTACTCCAACTGATAGGAATTTACTTTTTGGCGGCGTGGTACCCCCACAGGTAAATTAATCACTGATGAAGAGGGGCTTTTGGATACGCGGTAGCTAAAGCAACCGATCCCAGTTATTTTAACAAATCGCTTAAGCCCGTGCCATTCGGGTCATGCCGATATTCGGACGACGATGATCTACACGCACACGGTGTAGTGCCGGACGAAGAAGGAGATGGTCAGTCCGCTGGATTTGTAGTTGAAAAGAAACGCCCAAGCTAAAAGCCGAATGAAAGATTCGACGTTCAGCGTTGGGCGTTGGACGTTCAATGTTCGCTCATCGCGAAGCGATTAGCGCTGCTCTTGTCCGCTCTCGATGTCGATGATCTTGAAGTTTTCTACGTGGTAGATGGGATCGGCTCGGAAGGAGAGGCGAGCGCCGTAGGACTGTTCGATCTCCAAAAGGAGGTCTTCGTCTTCTTGGCGGAGGCGTTCGAGGTTGGTTGGGTGGAGGAGCACGCGCAGGGCGATTTCCTTATCGTGGCCATCGCGGGCGCGGATGTGGCGTATCACGCTGATCAGGCGACGCTGCACTTCGACACTCATGGTGCGCGAGCTCTTGACCGAGCCGCGACCGTGGCAATACGGGCAATCGGTGTAGATGCCGCTGGAGTGACTCTCGGAGTGGCGCTGGCGGGTCATTTGCATGATGCCGAGCGTGGAGATAGGTAGGATTTGGTTCTTGGCCTTGTCGTTGGCCATCTCGCGACGCATGCGGGCGAGCACGGCGTTACGGTCCTTCTTCGCCTTCATGTCGATGAAGTCGAGGATGATCAGGCCACCGATGTTGCGCAGGCGCACTTGGCGGCAGATTTCGCTCGCGGCTTCCAGATTCACCTGAACGATAAAGTCCTTGCCGTCCTTGTTCTTGTTCTTGTGTGAACCGGTGTTCACGTCGATCGAGATGAGAGCTTCGGTTTCTTCGATCACGATCTCGCCGCCACCGGGCAGGGGTACGCAGCGCATGTAGGTTTGCTCGATCTGGCGCTCAATGTTGAAGCGCTCGAAGACGGGGATGTCCTCTTTGAAGATGTGAATCTTCGACTTGGAGCGTGGCGAGATCTTCATGACCTCCTCGAGGATGTTGTCGTAGTCGTCTTTCTTATCGACCATGACGCGGTCGATCTCTTCGGTCAGGAAGTCGCGCACGGTGCGCCCGACGATGTCGGGCTCGACATAGAGGCAGGTAGGCTTCTTGGCTGCATCCATGCGTTGATTGATGACCTCCCAGCGTTTGAGCAGGATGTGGAGGTCGCGGATGAAGTAGCGGGCTTTTTTGCCTTCGCCGGCGGTGCGGACGATGATGCCCATGCCTTCGGGGAGGGTGAGGTCGCGCAAGATGCCTTTCAGACGAGAGCGCTCTTTTTTATCTTCGATTTTACGGGAAATGCCGAGGGTGCCGGTGTAAGGCATGAGCACGAGGAAACGTCCGGGCAGTGCGATATTGGTGGTGGTGCGTGGTCCCTTAGTTCCGATCTGCCCCTTGGTGATTTGGAGCACGATCTCGCTACCGATGGGGTAGAGCCTTGGGATGTCTTTGACTGTGATTTTCTCGGCTTCGCGCTTGCGCTGCTTTTCCGACTTATTGTCGCGAACGATCTCGATCGAGGTGTCCTTGGCTGCGGGGAGGATATCCCAGTAGTGGAGGAACGCGTTCTTATCTTCGCCGATATCGACGAAGGCAGCTTTGAGGCCGGGCTCCATATTTTGGATGCGGCCTTTGAAGATGGCTCCGACTTCGCGGGCTTCGCCCGTGCGCTCGACTTCGAACTTTTCGAGGACGCCATCTTGTAGGAGGGCGACGCGTTTTTCGAGCGGCTCGGAGTTGATGATCAGCTCGGTGTAGGACTTTTTCTCGGCCTTGATCGCCTTAACGATACGAGAGATTAGCGGTTGCTTCTTCTCGCGCTTCGCAGCGTCGTCTTTGAGCGCTCGGGTATCGATGCGCTCAGCCTTTTGTTCCTTCGGAGCTGAAATCAGCTCTTCAGTGTATTGCTCGTCGTTGCTAGCTTCGTTCTTAGGAGTGTCTTGAGTAGTGGATTCGTCGTTCATTGGTCTTGGTTTCCCGTGGGTGAGGTGGGGATCCCAAGTTCTGCTTGCTTTGACCGTCGAATCTGTGTGCGTGTGTGTGAATCTGCATCATGAAAAATCCTTTCGATACCGATATACACTTTGCACAAGACCTTGTAGAATAAAACAGCTCAGAACAAAGGAGCCTCCGTAACTTAAAAACGGAAGCGGTAGTCCAGTAATCGGGGTGATGCCAATAGTCATGCCAATGTTGATGAAGAAGTGGACGAGGAACAAAATGCTGACCCCTATGGCCAGTTGCATTCCAAATCGATCTCTTGCGAGTCCGGCAATACGTATGCCGTTGGCGACCATCAGGCAAAATAGCCCGACGACGAACGCGCTTCCAAGAAAGCCTGTTTCCTCCGCGATGACGGAGAAAATAAAGTCGTTGTGTGCCACCGCTTGGGGTAGATAGCCGAGCTGCGCTTGGGTACCTTTGAGGTAGCCCTTGCCCGACAATCCACCTGTTGCGGCAGAAATGATTGCTTGTCTGACATTCCAGCTTGCGCCGGTGCCACTTGGATCCACCACGTCGGGGGCGACGAAGGTAAGGATCCGGTTTCTTTGATAATTGCGAATGGGGAGCAACGATTGGTAGTCGCCGATCACCTCTGTGCTGCCAGATCTGTCCGCTTCGCGCTGAGCTTCCAGATGCTGACTATAACTGTAAAGATCCGCCCCTAGCACCGCCAGCGCGATCGCAAAAACTGCGAATGCACTTAGGAAAAATTTCTCCGATAAACGGGAAACATATAGTAGGGCGAAGATCATTGGTGGAAAGACAAGTGTGGAACCTAGGTCGGGTTGTAGGAAAATCAACAACATTGGCAGTAAAAAGACAGCTGCCACCTTGGCCAGCACCAGCAGGGAGTCTCGGACCGTGCCAATCTCCGATCTAGCTAGAATACTGGCGGCCATAATCAGGGTGCCGATCTTGGCGCCCTCGGTCGGTTGCACCCTTGTCACGCCGAGATCTACCCAGCGACGAGCCCCCATATCCTCGAAGCTGATCGGGCTGAGTTTCGTTGTCAGTAATAGCCCGATGATGCCCGCAATGTAGATAAAATGAGCGTATTGAAGGATTATTTTGTAGTTAATCGCTGAAATTGTGCCGTAAACACCCAGCCCGATCACAATCCAGAAGAGCTGCCGTTTCCAGTGCCCGCCGTCGTAGGAGATCTGCGCAGAGTAAATGAAGAGCAGCCCGATCGTGCAAAGCATGAGCATGCAGAGTGGATTGACGATGTCGAAGCGGAGCCGCTCCCCTGGATACATCAGGTTCTGATACTGCTTACTAAATATGCGGCGGTAGACGGACATTTGGGAATTAGGAATTGGGAATTAGGAATTAGGAATTGGGAATTGGGAATTAGGAATTAGGAATTGGGAATTAGGAATTAGGAATTAGGAATTGGGAATTGGGAATTGGGAATTAGGAATTAGGAATTGGGAATTAGGAATTAGGAATTAGGAATTGGGAATTGGGAATTAGGAATTAGGAATTGGGAATTAGGAATTAGGAATTAGGAATTGGGAATTGGGAATTGGGAATGCATTCTGGCATGATGGTTTCGATGTCGGACTGCTGGTGTTACGAGTCGGCCCTCCTTGATGGGAGCATCGGCTAATTAAGGTTGTTTCTCTATTTGGAGGAAGTAGCTGATTTTCTCTGATTCAATGATGCTCAGGCCGGCGTCGCCGAATTTTGTATTTGATGGGCCTGTCACATACAATCCTGAGTAATTGCCTTCGAATCGATTGGCGATTTCGATATTTATGTGGCCGGATCCGCTACCCATGCCTTGGCCGCTTTTATTACGATAACTGGTGCCTGATTCGTTTATACGGATGTTGAGATGTGAGGCTTGTTTGAGTGCTATGCCTAATGGGGACGGATTTACGCTGATTTCGATGCGATGCGGCTCGATCATCTCCCAGTCTTCCGAGAGGTTGTGGCGTTCAGGATAGTTAAAAACTTCTCTGCGATAGAGCACCTCAATTCACATCTCCTAGGTAATTTGTGCTGGGTTCGAAACCTTCGTTATTAAAGAATGGTTTGATCACTTCAGGGAGAAAGCGACGGTTGGGTAAGTCCGCCAGAGGGATCCATTCTACGCCGATTTGCTTCTTGTCGTGCTCCGTTCCCGGACCGATGCCATCGGGATCGGGAAGCGAGCAGCGGAAGACGTTTTCTACTTGGTGAAAGGCCTGGTGCGATCTGTAGAATTCGTGGTTTTTACCGATATATTCTCGCACGTAGAGTAGCTTGCCGACCTCGACATCGGTGCCAATTTCTTCGAGGCACTCGCGCTTGAGACCTTCGCGCAGTGTCTCCCCGTGACGCTGACCACCACCAGGCAAAATGTAGAACACACCCGTCCGGTCGCGCATTTTGATGGCGAGGACTTTTTGATCGAGAATGATAAGAGCTCGGGCGGCTGTACGGATGTGACGCATGGTAGTGTCTCACAGCCAAAAGCAGATTGCCGCCGGAGCAAGTCTCAACAGTCGATCTGTTGTGTAATTATGACAACAATTTCAATTACATGGTGCCAACTGTGGAATTTATGCGACTAAATGAGGCCAACCTTGAAATTTTCAAAGGATAAGTCACTCCTACGCGTATGGTTGATATGACAGAGAGCCTTGGCGGCGATGTTTTCAAAGAGCAGTTTGCGGATTCGCCGCAGATGTTTTCTTTTTTTGAAGCTAATTTTACAGGAGCGGAAAACGCCGTCGCTCGCGCTCAGCTGCTCGAAGCGACCGACGAGAGCGCTTTTTCTCTGCGTCAATGGATCGAGTCGCTGTGTGCGGTGCGGGCTTGGTTGGATACTCGGGGGCTTTACATGTCGATCGAAGATCAGCTCGGCTATGTCTGCTGTGCAGGCGATGCCGCCGGAGCAGGTGCGAATCTCACGCATTTGCCGACCTTGGTCGCCGATATGCTCGAAGCCTATGGTTGTGAGCGAGCGTTGCCGCATGCGCCGCACGCTAATAGCGAATAGCTGAGGTCGAATGGCTGATGGCGAATGGCTGAGGTCGGATGATCTTCAATATTCGTCATCCGTTCTTCGCCATTCGCCATTCCCGCGCGAATGCGCGGTTAGCGCTTGCCTGAGCGCATGAAGCGCATTTGCTCTCCCGCATGGCGCAAAAAACACAGCCCCGTTTCCTTGATTACTCGACCGCTCACGCAGTGGCCGAAAGTTTCGGCACCCCCCTCTATGTCTATGATCAAAAGACTTTGGAGGCCAATGCGGCCGCCGTGCTCGCATTTCCCAATGCCTTCGGACTGACCGCTCGCTACGCCATGAAGGCGTCGCCCAATGCCGCCATCCTTAAGATTTTCGCCAAGGCAGGTCTCCATATCGACGCGTCGTCCGGTCATGAAGTGCACCGCGCCATGGCTGCGGGCATCGCGGCGGAGCAGATCAGCCTGAGTGCACAAGAACTGCCCGCTGATCTCGGTGATCTACTGGAAGCGGGTATTCAATTCAATGCCTGCTCACTCGCGCAGTTGGAGCGTTTTGGCCAGCTCAAGTCCGGTGGCCAAGTCGGCATTCGCATTAATCCAGGTGCGGGGTCGGGCGGCACCAATCGTACCAATGTGGGCGGCCCTTCTTCGAGTTTCGGTATTTGGTATGAGTTGATTCCGCAGATAAAGGAACTGCTTGAAAAATACGATCTGTCAGCGGTGCGCATCCACACTCATATAGGTTCGGGTAGTGATCCCGATGTTTGGCTTAAGGTTTCGAAGATGAATTTTGAGCTCGTTCGTCAGTTTCCGGACGTGGTGACGCTCAACCTCGGTGGTGGTTTTAAGGTCGGGCGTATGCCAAGCGAGAAGACGACCGACCTGCAAATCGTTGGGCAGCCGATCAAAGAAAAGTTCGAAGAGTTTGCCGCAGAGACTGGGCGTGAGATTCGCCTCGAAATCGAGCCCGGCACTTTCCTTGTGGCCAACGCTGGTGCCTTACTCTCCAAAGTGCAAGACGTCGTCTCCACAGGTGAGGGCGGCTACGATTTTATCAAACTCAACACTGGCATGACCGAACTGTTGCGCCCCTCGATCTATGGTGCGCAGCATCCGATCAGCCTCTTGCAATCATCCGACCAGTCTGAGACCAAGGATTACGTAGTCGTCGGCCACTGCTGCGAGTCCGGCGATATTTTGACACCCGCGCCTGGCGACCCCGAGTTGCTCGCACCCCGCGAGTTGCTGGTTGCCGCGATCGGTGACTATTGCGTGATCGATGGCTCTGGTGCCTACGCCTCCGCGATGACGCCGAAGCACTACAACTCTTATCCGGAAGCCGCTGAGGTCATGCTGGATGCGAGCGGCACGCCGAAGCTAATTCGCCGCCGTCAGCAAATCGAAGATATTTGGGCGAACGAAGTGTAGATCGTGGCGTGTCCGCTCGTCGGACGCCCCCGTTAGAGTCAGCCACGTGCTAGGCATCGAGTCAAAATCCTTGATAATTGCGCAAGCCTGTCGAGCCTACGCCGTGCTCCCAAACGTAATCGATCACTACGCAGGCGCGCACGCCACATTTTCACCGCCGCTGCTCTTCCTCGAACTGCAAGTCGTCGCTGTCCTCCGGGCGGTTGGCGTGCAATTCATCAGGCAGGCAAAAATAGTAGATCATCAGCCATAGGCTCCAGCTGATACGGTAGAGGAGAAGCGGCAGCAGTAGTGCGCCGCTTAGAGCCAGAGCCAACGCGAGCTTGAGTGAAACCCAGTCACTAAACCCAGTCAGCAGCAGCGGGGCGACATAGCCAAAAACGACGATCCCGTAGTTGATGCAGAGCGGCCCGAGGTAGTAGCCATCGCCGCGCTCTAAAGTCATACCGCAATGGGGGCAACGATGGTGTATTTTCAACAGCGAGCGAAAGAGCTTAGCCTGCCCACAGTTCGGACACTCGCCGCGTAGGCCACGCCGTACGATGTCGCGGTGGCGGACTCTGGGCAGTGGTTCTAGTGTGGGCTCAGTCATCGAGGAAATAGCGGGTAAAATTGATGGCGAGCTGTTTCGCCAACGCTTCGAGGGAAACGCCCCGAAGTTCGGCGACCTGTTCGTAGCCGCGCTGGAGAAACGCAGTTGGATGGTCGGAGTTTTTTAGCGTATCTGGCGCATCCGTCTCAATCAAGAGTCGGCCAGCGGGCACCACCTGCACCGCTGCGGGCGCTTTCTTTGTTTTCTCATTTAGTTGGCCTGCGTGAAAAGAGAAATACGCCCCTAATTCGGCAAACTGTGTCACCTGATCAGCCGAGCCACTGTAAGCGTGGAGATGGACGCCGCGCTTGGGGCGTGCTTGTGCTTTCAAAATGCGAAGGAGTGGCGCCGTCGCTTTCAGGCAGTGGATCGAAACGGGCAAGTTGTGTGTGGCGGCTTGTTCCAGTTGCCAGCTAAATGCGGCTTCCTGTCGCTCGATGTCAAAATCGTCGATCCATCGATCCAGACCGATCTCACCGACCGCCTTGGCGCCGGATTCCAGCGCTTGTGTGAAACGCGCCTGCCAATCGCTGGCGGCGTCATTGACCCGCCACGGGTGCAGGCCGATCGCGGGGATGATTTGTGCGTGCTGCTTCGCTGCATCGAGAATAGCTAGCCAATCGTTGGGCTGCGTCCCGTTGACGACGCAAGCGGAGTCGAGCTTTTCGCCAACATGGCGGTGGGCGTCGTAGAGTGGATTGGATAGAGGCATAAAAAGTAGAAGCGACACGTGTCGCTTCCACGAGAGTTACGACTCCGCCAAGCAGGATTGTGCAAACCGCTGAATCGACTCCACGATGCGGCTGAGGCCGTTGCGGCGATTGGGGGTGAGGTGCTGAGTGATGCCGACCTCGCCGAGGAAGTCGGCGTCGGTCTTCACGATTTCTTCTGGTTTGGCCTCGCTGTAGAAATCGCAAAGCAGGCTGGCGATGCCTTTCACGATGGCCGAGTCGGACTCGGATAGGAACGTGCAAAGCCCGTCTTGAAACGAAGGCACCACCCAGAGCTGTGACATACAGCCCTCGATCTTAAAGCTGTCGATGCGCAAATCATCGGGCAGCCCTTCGGCCTTCTTGCCGCGGTCCACGATGTAGCCGAGTCGTTCGTAGGCGTCGGGTATGAGGGTGATCTCTTCGACGAGTATTTGTTTCTTTTCTTCTAAAGTCATGTTGTCAGAGAGTTAGAAGCTAGCCAGTGAGATTTAGAAGTCAAAAATTGTGTTGGATTTTGCTAGGGCAAATTTTGAATGTTTGCGCGTGGGGGATATTGCACTCAGGATTATCAGCTCATCGTCGATTAATGGTTAATTTTTTGTTCAGAGTTTTCTCGCTACCGCTTGTTTTTTTGTGGGTCTCTGGTTGTGCGAGTATCGATTTCGATCAAGAGCGTCTGGTCAGCTATGCGATTGCGGAGAGCAGCCATACCACACTCAGTCAGCAGGCGGCGGAGGTGTTGCCGAGGGTCAAAACCGAGTCTGCCTTCTATCCGCTTTCAGATGGCGTCGATGCTTTGGCGGCGCGAATTGCGTTGGCCGAGCAGGCTGAGCTTACGATCGATGCGCAGTATTATTTATTGCATAACGACCCCATCGGGCGCGCTTTTATCGAGGTGCTTCTAGCAGCGGCGGATCGCGGTGTGCGCGTGCGCCTACTGATCGACGATCTCGAGACTTCGGGGATGGATGGCTTATTGTTAGGGCTGGATGCACATCCCAATCTAGAAATTCGCGTCTTTAACCCGTTCGTTACCCGCTTCGCTCGTTATTGGGATGTTTTAATTGATTTCTCACGGGTCAATCGCCGCATGCACAACAAAGCGTTAATTCTAGATAACGAGGTCGCGGTGATCGGTGGGCGCAATATTGCGGACGAATATTTTGGTGCGAACCCGGATTTGAACTTCGACGATATGGATGTGCTAACCATCGGGCCAGTGGTGCGCGAAGTCTCAAGTATGTTCGACTTGTATTGGAATAGTCGGCTGGCCATGCCGATTCGGGGTGTCGCTCGAACCTTTGGCCGAGGCGACCTGAGCAAAAAACTCCCGGGCTTGCGCCAAGATCTAGTTCGCGCTCAAGGGACCTTCCTCGGCTCCGTGTATCAGCGCGATCTCAAAGCCCGAAGTCAGGGCTATCTGCTCCGGCATCCCGAAAAATTTATAGTGGCAAATTATGAATTGCTCTTTGATCCGCCAGCAAAGGGACAGCGTGAGCGTTCGGACGAGCGGGAGGATGTGTTAAACGCAGTGGAGCGCTATATGCTGAATGCTGAAAAAGAAATCTATATTGAGACCGCATACTTCGTGCTCTTGCCCGACGACGTAGCTCACTTTTTAGAAATGAGGGCACGTGGAATCGATATTATCGTAGTGACCAATTCGCTGGCGGCTAATAACCACGCAGTCGTGCACAGTGGTTATATGAAAAATCGTAAAAAGCTACTCCAGGCGGGTGTGCGTATCTTTGAGCTTCGCCCAGATATGGCGTTGGCAGGTGCAGCTCAGGTCGGAGGTAGTCAGGCGACCGCGACGCTTCACTCCAAGCTGTTTGTGATTGATAGGCTCTACTTTATCGGGTCATTTAACTTTGACCCCCGATCGGCCTATCTCAACACCGAGTCAGGTGTGGTGGTGGATGCTCCCTCACTTGCGGGAGCTTTGGTCGAGCAGCATATCGAGCATGCGCCGGAAGAGGCCTACGAGCTCTATCTCAATGACCGGAATCAGATCCGCTGGCGCACGATGCTGAACGGCAAGGAAGCCATTTACACAATGGAGCCCAATACCAGCCCGTTGAAGAGATTGACGACCAACCTTCTGGGATTTCTGCCGATCATGAAATCGCTGTGAAGGGTAGACACTCTTGTCTGTCCGCGTCGCGGAGGGCCTTTTTGAGTGACAGGCGGGGCGCCTACGAAAAAGCCCGGCGGTTTCCCGTCGGGCTTTGTGGAAATCTAACCTGTTCGGACGACTAGAGAGTGCCGGCGTAGATCGCGTTTTCGCCCAGCTCTTCTTCGATGCGAAGGAGTTGGTTGTATTTTGCGATACGATCGGAACGGCTCATTGAACCCGTCTTGATTTGGCCGGCGTTGGTCGCGACAGCGATGTCGGCGATCGTGGTGTCTTCTGTTTCACCGGAGCGGTGCGAGATGACGGAGTTGTAGCCGTTGACCTTGCCGAGCTCGATGGCTTCGAGGGTTTCGGTGAGTGTGCCGATTTGGTTCACCTTCACCAGGATCGAATTGGCCACGCCGAGATCGATGCCCTTTTGGAGGAACTTAACGTTGGTCACGAACAGGTCGTCACCCACGAGCTGAACCTTGTCACCGATGGCGTCGGTCAGAATCTTCCAGCCGTCCCAGTCGTTTTCGTCGCAACCGTCTTCGATCGAGTCGATTGGGTATTTCTCCGACAGTTCCTTGAGATAAGCAGCTTGCTCTGCGGAGTTGCGCTTCGCGCCGCCTTCGCCTTCGAATTTGGTGTAGTCATAAACACCATCGCTGAAGAATTCGGAAGAGGCGCAGTCGAGTGCGAAAGTGATGTCGCTGCCGACCTTGTAGCCGGCGGCTTCAACAGCCTTGGTCAATGTATCGAGCGCATCTTCTGTGCCGTCGAACTTAGGTGCGAAACCACCTTCGTCACCGACAGCTGTGCTGAGACCACGGTCGTGAAGCACCTTCTTGAGGCTATGGAAACACTCAGCGCCCATACGGATCGCTTCGCTGAAAGTCTTGGCGCCGACAGGACGGATCATGAACTCTTGGAACGCGATTGGCGCGTCGGAGTGAGAGCCGCCGTTGATGACGTTCATCATAGGCACGGGAAGCACCTTGGCGTTCGGGCCACCGATGTATTTGTAAAGTGGCAGACCGAGTGCATCGGCTGCAGCGTGAGCGACCGCGAGCGAGACACCGAGCATGGCGTTGGCGCCGAGCTTGCTCTTGTTGGCCGTGCCGTCGAGGGCAAGCATAGTCTTGTCGATTGTCAGCTGGTCGCAAGCATCGAGGCCGACGAGTTCAGGAGCAATGACGTTGTCAACGTTGTCGACAGCTTTGAGAACGCCCTTACCGAGGTAGCGGGCCTTGTCGCCATCGCGAAGTTCAACGGCTTCGTGTTCACCCGTGCTGGCTCCAGAAGGAACGGCAGCGCGACCGATGATGCCGGATTCGAGTTCGACGTCGACTTCGACAGTTGGATTGCCACGAGAATCGATGATTTCGCGGGCGCGGATGTCTGTAATGATAGTGCTCATAGTAAAAGCGGTTTGATTGCTAAGTGAGATGAAGGCGCTGCCTCCGCCTGCATGGGCAGTCGGATAATTAGACAGCGAGCGTCCTGTTGTGCACGCTCAGCTATAACTGTCAATGATTCCCGAATAAGGAATGTTTATGATTTAGGAGACGTTCGCTTATCGATAAGCATGGCTAATTTATTGTAATCTTTGGATTAGTTTTGATGGCGCGTGGTTTTTGCGCTTATAATTAATCCTTTCGGATTGATTCACGGTTGAAGCAGTCACTAGAGTTGCTTAAATTATGGCTAAAATGACTGTTCCTTCTTCATTTTCCCCGATTCGCTTTGCCCTTGTGGGCTGTGGCGCGATTGCAAAAACACAAGTTAAAGCACTGCAAGAACTTTCGCCAGCTGTTGAGTTGGTGTATATCTGTGATTTGATTGCCGAACGGGCGAAGGCTTTGGCGGAAGAGTTTTCCATTCAGGTGGCCGATTTTGAGGCGATCTGCGTGGATGCTACGATCGATGCAGTGACTTTTTGCACGCCGACCGGTGCGCATGCAGAGCTGGCGATTCGAGCTCTGGAGGCTGGCAAGCACGTCATCGTCGAGAAGCCGATGGATGTTTCACTGGAAGCGTGTCAGCGATTGAAGACGACCGCGGAAGCTTCGGGTAAGCTGTGTTCAGTCATTTCGCAGCATCGCTACGATCCGGCTTCTACGATTGTGCGTGAAGCGTTGGACGCGGGTAAGTTTGGCGAGCTGATCTTTACCGAAGCGCGCATCCCCTGGTATCGCACGCAGGCGTATTACGACTCGGAAGATTGGCGTGGGACTTGGGCGATTGATGGCGGTGGGGCCTTGACCAATCAAGGCATCCATACCGTCGATTTAATGCTCTGGCTGGCTGGTCCGGTGAAGCGCGTCTTTGCCCGTATGGCCACGGTGGCGCATGAACGCATCGAGGTGGAAGATTTGATTACGGTGCAGATCGAATTTGAATCAGGCATGATGGGTTCGTTAGCTGCCTCGACGGCTATGTATCCGGGCTATCCGGTTTCTCTAGGCCTTTTTGGTGTGAATGGTTCGGCCCTTATCGAAGGCGATGAACTCCAAACCCTAGCGATTCGAGGTGAGGCGACGGTGAGCGGTTCCGGTGCGAATACGCATGCCATTCAGGTGGCGACTGGTGGCACACGTTCCGCCTCCGCCCAAGCGGAAAAGCCAAGTGACGAAGCATGGAAATGGGGCGATGCGCATCGTGAGCAATTTCGCGATTTTGCTGCATGTATCCATTCGGGAAATACGCCAGTCGTGACCGCGCAAGATGGTTATAATGCGGTGCAGTTCATTCAGTCCTGCTATCAATCCGCACGATCCGGCGATTGGGTGGATTTGGCTTAGGCGATGAACCAAGTTCTATCGTGTTTTCTCTGCCTTTGCGGTGTGTGACTTTCTTTTTTTTGAGCTTCACTTGTAGCAGCTTAGCTGTCTAATAATTAACTGCTTATGCAAGTGTTCAACCCCCATATCCCCGTATTTCTATCAATTATCGGTCTCTGCTTGACGGCACAGGCTGACGTGAGCCTGCCGAATATTTTCGGTGACCACATGGTGCTCCAGCGGGAGCAGGCCAACCCCGTATGGGGCACTGCGGATACAGGTGAAGCGGTGACCGTGACGATTGATGGACAGTCGCACGCGACCGTTGCTGCTGAAGATGGCAAATGGCGGGTGAAGTTGAATCCTTTGAATGCGGGCGGTCCTTATACGCTAAGCGTCACGGGGAATAATTCACTGAGCTTTGAAGACGTTTTGGTGGGTGAAGTCTGGTTTTGCTCTGGGCAGTCCAATATGGGGTGGGTGATGAAGAATACGAATCATGCCGACGTTGAGTTGGCCACGGCCAACAATCCGCAGATCCGTTTGATTGCGGTAGCCAAAGATGGCACGCAGGAGCTGAAGGATAATTTCAAGGGGCAGTGGGAAGTCTCGACTTCTGAGTCGGCGGCAGGTTTTTCGGCGGTTGGCTATCTCTTTGGCAAGCGCTTGCAGAATGCCCTGAACGTGCCGGTTGGCTTGATCGATAACTCTTGGGGCGGTTCATCTGCAGAAGCATGGGTGCCACGTGAAACATTGGAAGCTGCGGGTATCTATGACGCTTTACTTGCATCATGGGATGAGAAAACCGCGGCACTCACCGATGAAATGCAAGCGGCCAGAGTTGATGAATTCCGTGCATGGGAAGCCGCCGGCAAGCCCGCGCCTTGGAAGCGCTGGCCAAACGACCCTCGTAATGGTCAGCACCGTCCTGCCAATATTTATAACGGCATGGTGCATCCGCTCACTGGTTACGGCATACGCGGTGTCATTTGGTATCAGGGCGAATCAAATGCTGGACGCGCCTATCAATATCGCGAACTCTTTCCGTTGTTGATCACCACATGGCGCGATCTCTGGCAGCAAGGTGACTTCCCATTCTATTGGGTGCAACTGGCTGACTATCAGTCGGAGGCCTCCGAGCCCGGTGATGATGCTTGGGCTGAGCTGCGCGAAGCGCAAACCATGACCCTGTCGCTTCCAAACACTGGCGAAGCCGTGATTATAGATGCGGGCGAAGGGCGTGATATCCACCCACGTGATAAGCAAACCGTGGCGGATCGCCTAGTTCGTCATGCACTGGCCAAAGACTATGGCTATGACATGGTCAGCGACAGCCCTAGCTATGCTTCGATGGCAATTGAAGGGAATACTGTCACCCTGGCTTTCGACGATGTCAGTGAGGATGGCCTGCGTGCATTTGATACGACCGAGGTCAAAGGATTCAGTATTGCAGGTGCGGATCAAAAATTCGTTTGGGCAATGGCAGAAATCGTTGGCAAGAACAAGGTCAAGGTCTCCAGTGAGCTTGTCTCGGAACCGGTTGCTGTGCGTTACGCATGGGCAATTAACCCAGTAGGAAATTTACAGGATCGCAATGGTCTGCCCGTGACTCCCTTCCGCACCGACGACTGGAAGGGTGTGACTGCCGACAACGTCAAGTAGCTGAAGGTAGTGCGCGATGGCCCATCGCGCAGTTGTCTCAGCCTCCCGCTGCAAACAGATCGAGGATTTCGCTTTCGGTAAACGTATTTAACTGATCGCCGGGAGTGTCGTCGAGTAATCCCGCGGCGAGTTGTCCTTTTTGCTTTTGGAGCTCGAGGATTTTGGCTTCGACGGTGTTTTCGGCGATGAGTTTGTAGATAAAGACTGGCTTGTCTTGTCCGATGCGGTGACTGCGGTCGGTGGCTTGCGCTTCGGCGGCGGGATTCCACCAGGGATCGTAGTGGATGATGGTGTCGGCTGCGGTTAGGTTGAGCCCGGTTCCCCCGGCTTTTAAGCTGATCAGAAACAGGGGGAAGTCTCCGGCTTGAAAGGACTGCACGAGTTCGCCGCGATTGGTGGTCGCTCCGGTCAGTGTGCGGTAGTCGATCGCGCGGGTTTTGAGTTCGGCCTCAATTAGTTCGAGCATGGATGTAAACTGCGAAAAGAGCAGAATGCGGTGTCCGTTTCTCAGTAGCGACTCGATGAGTTCGATCGCGGTTTCGAGTTTCGCAGAGGGTATTGACGGGGCATTGGCGTCTTTGAGGTAGAGGCGCGGATCGCAGCAGATTTGCCGTAGTTTCAGCAAGGCATCGAGCACAATGATTCGGGAAGTGGTGAGTCCCCGGCTTTCGAGTTCGCTGGCCACTTTGTGATTCATCGCAGTGCGTACGGCTTCGTAGCATTCGGCTTGCTCGTCGGAGAGTTCGACGGGACGGATGATTTCTGTTTTCTTGGGCAATTCCGCTGCCACGAGTTCCTTCTTACGCCGTAGCAGGAAGGGGCGGATGCGCTTGCGCAGATGCGTGGCGAGAGTGCGGCCTTCGGCTGAGCCGGATTCGATCTCGCGGGCGTAGGTTTGCTGGAAGATGCGGTGGCTACCGAGAAAGTCGGGCATCAGAAAATGAAAGAGTGACCAGAGCTCCGAGAGGCGGTTTTCGATGGGGGTGCCGGTCAGGCAGAGCTTGTGCTTGGCGGACAATTGACAAAGGCAACGCGCGGCGAGCGATTGGGGATTCTTGATGAATTGTGCTTCGTCGACGATGAGGTAATACCATTGCAGGTCTTTGAGCTTTTCGACGTCGTTGCGAATCACGGCATAGGTGGTGATGAATATGGTATGGGAGCCGGACTTGCTAAGAATTTGCTCACGCTCGTTACCATGGTAGATCTGACAGTCCAGATCGGGTGCAAAACGTTCGATCTCGGCCTTCCAATTGTCGAGCACGCTGGTGGGCGCGACGACGAGTGAGGGGGTGTTGAGCCGACCAGCCGCTTGTTCGATTGCGAGGCAGGCGATGGTTTGCAGGGTTTTGCCCAGACCCATGTCATCGGCCAGAATGCCGTGCGTGCCGGATTCCCGCAGAAACTGTAGCCAAGCGAGTCCGGTCTTTTGGTAGTCGCGTAGTTCGGCCTGTAGGCTGGCGGGCGGGTCGAGCGCTTGCAGCTCAAAATTCCCGCTCATGTGGCGCAACAGCACGTCCATGTCGGGGAGGTCTTGCGTGGCAATCGACGGCGCATCGAGCATGCCTTTGCTAGCGAGTTCGGCGACGCGCCAGCGGGAGAGTTGCAGAGGGCCGCTTTGGGCGCGTTGTCCGAGTAATTCGAAGACTTCGCTGAGGATATTGTGCAGCAGTTTTCCGGGCAGGACTAGAAACTCGCCGTCTTCCAGCGGGAGCGCGAGATTACTGCGCGCGAGTTCTTTGAGCATGTCCGCCAGGTTGTCGCTGGTGCTGGAGCGGATGAATCCGCGGATGAGATCGATTGCGGAGAAGCGCATCCCTTTGAAGCTCACGCCGACGCTATATTCAAACCAGGATTGTCGCTGATGCGCCTCTGAAAAGACTTCGGCGGTTTTGGCCGAACTCAAGCGGAAGCCCGGTGCGTGGATGATTTTCCAGCCGTCGGTTCCCAGTAGGGGAAACACTTGATCGAGCAGTTCTTCCCAAGAGGTGGGCGCATGCTCTGCCAGCAGGTAGCCGCCGGCGTCGAGACAGAGCAGTTCGCCGCTGCTTTGTGACGGGGCGGGTTCGAAACCGAGTTGGAGCAGGCGTTGTTGGCAATCTGCTTCCAGCTTGCGATCCCGTGGCATGCGTATCACGGTCCCGCCTTCAGTGTAGCTGACCCAATCGAGCTCGGAGTCTGACTCAATTCGTCGCTTTCCGTAGCGAAAATGAATCTCGACCAGCACCATATCGTTCAACGAGGCCGCGAGGCTTTTGCGTGTGCTGGTGGCACGACGGCTGAGAGTAAGTTCCGGCACCATCTGTGCGGTTTCAGCCTCTTTCACTTGGATCGTTTCCGGGATGGGGAACGTCTCACCGGGGTAATTATTGAGGAGCCTTAGGCAGAAAATACGAGCCGCGTCGGTTTCCATCGAGTGGCTCGTGGCCCATTCGCCGAGCAGTGCGTCGCTGGCCTGACCAGCGATGGGGCCGCATAGGTTTTTTCCGGGGATCACATGCAGCGGCGGGGAAAGCGGGAGGATGACAGCTTCAGGTTGTGCCGGACTGAGGGTTGGTTGATAACTGTCGGGAGTTTGACGCCAGCCGAATTGGACGGGCATCGGGGCTTCGTCCCAGTTCAGCCGTGAGCGGCTCCCCTTCGACCAAAAGGCTCGCCCGGTATCGACTAGATTTTTGAAAAGATCATGTCCCTCAAGTCCCGATAGCCGGGCGATGTCGGGTTCTCGCGCGGCGCACGTTGCCCGTAGTCGGAGTGCCAGTTTTCGATCTGCCGAGGTGAGGGCATCTGCTAACTTTGTGCCAAAGAGTTGTTCAAAGCGTAGCGGGGAGTCGCTGAAGGCTTCCCACTTCATTAGTTTTGTGTGGTGGGCGGTGCACTCCAGTTGTCCCCGGCGGCTCAGCGCGAGGATATAAACGATACGGATATTGGATTTGGACGCAGTCGGCATAGCTCAATCGGGAGTGGCGGAATTTTGAGAACCAACCAAAAGTGGAAGCCTCCCTGCGGGCAAGCGCGTAGCGAAGTATTTTCCTTTCCTTCGTTATACCATTTTCAAGAAGGTTTGATCCTTAACCCGTTCAAACCTTTTCCAAATTGGTTTTAGTCTTTCAATTCTCCGTCGCCGAGCTAAGCCCTCGATCGGGGCTTTATTTGCAGGGGAAAGGCAAGTTTTCGGGCAGTGCTTCGAAATTAACAGCAGTTTAAATTGGTCTGTTGTGGTGACTTAAACATGTGGGTGTCCTTTAAAGATTTTAATTAATTTGCGGTAATATGGCTTTTATCGTGGGTAAGGAAGCAGCGAAGACCATAGAGCGCGATCATCACGAAGCAGCCTGCGGGCAACCAGAACGAGGTGCGAACGCCGTAGTCGGTGATCAAGCCACCTTGTAGCTTTGTGAGCACAGCGCCACCAACGATTGACATAATGAGAAAGGCGGAGCCAAGTTTGGCTTCTTCTATTTTCAAGCCATTGAGGGCGATGCCATAAATCGTCGGGAACATCAGTGACATGCAGGCAGAAATTAGCACAAGCGAAATGAGGCCGCTTTCTCCTGGTAGATAAATTGCACCCAGAGTAAAAGCGAAGCCACCGATTGCGAAAGTTAGTAACATCAGGCTCGGGCGGAAGAAGCGGAGTAGGAAGGTGCAAATAAAACGACTGCTGATGAAAATAACCATCGCGACAATATTATAGTTCTGAGCTTCGGATAGACTCAGGCCGACTTGTTGCATCCCATAGTGAATGACAAAAGTCCACACCATGATTTGAGCACCGACGTAAAAGAGCTGAGCCATCACACCTTCGACGAAACGAGCGCGTTTGAAGAGTCGACCAGCAATTTCAAAAAAGGGCGCGTCCTTGCCTCCTTCCTCTTTGAAGGTCGGCATTTTAGTGAGCGCAAAAATGACGAAGAATATCGAGACGACCCCAGCAATCACCATGTAAGGTGCGCGGACATTGGCCAAATCGGACTGTTGCAACGCTTTGAATTTTTCGGGATCTCCGGATCGCATACCCTTCATGACATTGGGCATCGCGCCGTCGAGAGCGCCCGAGGTATTCCTGAAATCAGGCAACCCGTCTGCATACACGCTCACGACGGATCCGTCTTCAAGCGTCACTGTAGTGCGGCCTTCATCTGTTATGACCGAACCAGCAGGGAGGTCGTCAGTGTCAGTGATAAGATACTGCGTGTAAGCAACGTCTTGTTCTTTGACCAGCTCGCGCACTTCAGAAACTCCTAAATTAGGTGCTAGGATAAGGGAGGCGACGCTCATGCCAATGATAGAGCCAACTGGATTGAAGGCCTGTGCTAGATTCAAACGCTGTGTGGCAGTTTCCGGAGGCCCCATCGCCAGGATGTAGGGGTTGCAGGCAGTTTCCAGAAAGGCCAAGCCATAGGTAATGACATATGAAGCGAGGCAGAATAATGCAAATTGAGCCGTTAAACTGGCTGGGATCGTAATCAGCGCACCACAGGCATAAAGTCCCAGACCCAGCATGATGGCGGCTTTGTAGGAGAACTTACGTATAAACAGCACGGCTGGAATCGCCATACAGAAGTAGCCGGTGTAAAAAGCAAATTGGAGCCAAGAAGCTTGCGCTGTGGTGATAATAAAAACTTGCTCGAATACTTTGACCAGAGGGTTTGTGAAGTCGTTGGCGAAGCCCCAGAGCGAAAAGCAGCAGGTCGTGAGAATAAACGTGAGAATAAATTGTTTAGGAACAATCGGGTGTTTGGAGTCAGTGGGCATACGCGTTGCATGGATATTTGTTGGGGGATTTTTCGCAGAGAGGGGGCTGTTCTTAAAAAAAAGTGGATTCAAATTTAAAAGAGTAATCGGGTAAGTCGAGGAGTCAGGAGTCAGGAGTTTGCCAGTGCTGTGACTCATTGGCGAGTCTTTTTTCAACGCCCAGACCGCCTAAAGGCGGGACTCTAACTTCGTTACACTACCTCCAGCGGCAGGTCGATTACTTGCCACGGTAGGCCGCGTTGGTTGAGCGCTTCCATGAACGGATCGGGGTCGCGTTGCTCCATGTTCCAGACGCCGGGCTCTTTCCAATGACCTTTCAGGATCATCTGCGCGCCGATCATGGCGGGCACACCAGTGGTGTAGCTGATCGCTTGGCTGGATACCTCCGCGTAGCACTCTTCGTGGTCGCAGATATTGTAGATGAAGATGCGCTTTTTCTTACGGTTAAGGCAGACCAAGCTTTGCACATAAGAAGGTGCGCCCATTTTCAGATTTGTTGCGATCCAGCGATAGGGCGTCAGATGGCGTTCACGCAGCAAGCGAGCAAGAGCTACTTTCCAATCGGCTTCCTTACGACTGGCTTCCATCTCAGTCTCACGACGACTTAATATTATGAGTCCTGAGCAAATGGATATAGTGACACACAGCACCCAACGCTTCGCCGTCCACTAGAATCGCCTTGTAACGGCCTTGACGGAGCGCGACAGCGCAAAGATGGCGCAGCCCGCAAAGCGGGTGAATCAAGCGGGTGCCCTATGGGCGGCTTGGTGAGCAAACACATGACCGTGACTCTGTCGGTAACGATTGAAACGATTCGCGAAGACGGACTGTAACCAACGCATTCCCTCCACCAGATTCAGATGCGGGGTTTCGATGCAAAGATGATAATGGTTCCCCATTAGGCACCACGCATGCAAACGCCAACCCATCGTTGTACACGTCTCTTCCAAACAGGCTAAAAAACTTTTCCGGGTTCCCGCACTCTCGAAAATCCAAGAACGGTAGTTGCCACGGTTAATCACGTGATAACAAGCACCCTCATATTCGATACGTATTTTTCGAGCCATACCACACTCTCCATCAGTAATTTTGTCCGATAAACCTAAAACAAGGTAAATTGGACTGGTGCCCTATGGTTGCCCTAGGCGATAGTGGTTGCCCTGAGGCTCATACGCTCCCTCTCAAGGATAGTATGAGTAACGCCCGTCCTTGATTGGCGCCCGCCCCGACATGAGCGCTGAGCGGGTCGGGGCACAGGTGGGGCTGACTTGAAAGTCGGTAAAACGGGTGCTCTGAGTATAGAGTTTGTCGATATTGGGGGTCTTGAGATACGGATGGCCATGGCAACCCAGATCGCCATATCCCTGATCATCGGTCATGACCAGAATGATGTTGGGTCCGCTTCCTTCTAGAGATCTGTTTTCCGCCATACTCCTCGCACCAGAAAGACATAAGACTGCTGCACAAAGTGCCATGCTCCGTAAAATCGCTCTTCTATTCATTTATGATATTCCTTTTTTAGTATCGAACGTCTGTCATGAGGCGCGGCTTCAGCCCGTCGCTTCCATGACTTTGTTCGGGATCTGCTATTATCTTCTGTTTTGCCGAGTGCTATATTCCGCCTCTGTGATCCAAGTCAGGTGATCCCAATATTTGGTGTCATTCCCGTTTAAATCTAAATCCGTTCATCGGAAGACCTTTCATCGGGACCGTTTCAGGGATTTCAATCAACAGCCCTTGATTGGTTTGATTCCAACGCAGATCCCCCGCATATCCAAGCATGCTGACCTCCAGGATCGGAACGTTATTTCGTGGCAGCGTTTTAATCAGCACGGAACGTTGTTCATTTTTAGAAATAAAACCATAGAGGTACTTACCTTTGCTCGTAAACCTGATCTCCGTTGGAATGACCTTTGAAGTGGCATCGTTATCGGCATCCTTATGATTTTCATCGACTTGCAATGAACCCAACTTTCGATCGACTCCCACTCCCAGATCCTCGCTGGCGGTGGTCCAAGCCCTCGTCCCGTATATACCCTCGCCGTTTACCGCCATCCATTCCCCAATCCGTTGTAGCCTGACTCTGGCTTCTTCGGGATATTCCCCTTCCGCTGTCGGGCCGATATTCAGCAAATAATTCCCCCCCTTGCTCGCAATTTCAACCATCTGGTGAACCAACAGTTCCGCCGATTTGTATGTGCCTGTCTCATCCTTGTCATAATTCCAGTGCCGGGCCATGGTGATGCAAGACTCCCAAGGCTCGTTAACGTTGACTTTTCCAATTTTCTGCTCCCTTGTCTTATAATCACCGAACCCGTTACCAATGCGGTCGTTGATAATGCATTTAGGTTGATGGGAAAGTATCAGGCGCCTCAATTCAGAGCTTTCTTCCTTGCTGATCAATTCAGGCGTATCAAACCACATAATCGCCACCTCACCATACTGCGTCAGCAACTCGGTTATCTGGGGCTTTACTTTTCGTTTGAAGTATCTGTTGAAAACCTTGCTGTCCTCATCGGGGTAGTCCCATGTGTTGCTTCGTCCCCCCTTGACCGGCCAAGTAGTTGGCACATCGGGATCCTCCCAGTCGCGTCCCAGCGAATAGTAGAATCCCAGTTTAATGCCATGCTTATGGCAGGCATCAGCAAGTTCTTTTAAAGGATCTCTCTTAAAAGGACTTTTATCCCCTATATCGAAATCACTGGAGGGAGAATGATACATCGCCAAGCCATCGTGGTGCTTCGCGGTAATAATAAAATATTTCATGCCGGCGTTTTTGGAGGCCAGCACCCATTCATCGGCATTGAACTTAACGGGGTTAAAATCCGCCGCAAGATTCCCCCAAACCTCGACGGGAATCCGTTCATGCAGCATGATGTGGCCGCTCGACTTCGCTCTCCTCCCATCCCAATAACCGGCGGTCTTCGAATAGAGCCCCCAATGGATGAATTGGCCGAAGCGCATATCCTGCCATGCCTCTATCGCCTCGGGATCAACTGGAGGCACATTTTCCTCGGCCGCCTGCGCACAGAAACTCATGGACTGTCCCATTAGAATTATAATTAACATCTGATTCATTCGATTCATTTTTTCTTTACCTCATTTACTGTTATTCATGACGCACATCCCTACCGTCCATAGGACAGCTGTCGGGTCAATGGCAATTCGCTGGATTTAGAACATGTAGGGGCCCAGTTGGGAAAATCAACCAATCCGCCCGTTCGCCCCTCCCCGCGCAATGAAGGCTGGCTGGCCGCTCACGCAAAAAGACAGAAGATATTGGATGCGAGAAACTTCGACTTTCTCCTCATAGGAGATTCCATCACAGCAGGGTGGAGGAAATACCCGGAACTTCGAAAACAATTCTTTGGCGACAAAAAGGCGATGAACCTCGGTATTCCGTCCGATAAAACCGAAAACATCATCTGGCGGCTGACCCATCATCGCATGGGGGAAATCACCCCGCAGGTGGCGATTGTCTTGGCCGGCACCAATAATTCCAGCAACGACGAATACTCTATTAAGGAAATTGCCGGAGGCGTGGAGGCCATCGTCCAAATCCTGCAAGCAAAACTGCCGCAAACGAAAATCCTGCTGCTTGGAATTTTTCCGCGCGGTTCGCGCGACCAGCGAAGCGGCCTCAAAAGCGGCCTGACCGAAGCCGACATGAACCCGCAATGGGAAAAGATCGACCGGGTCAACCGGGTCATCGAGACCTTTGCAGACGGCGAGAATATCATTTATCTAAACATTAACCAGACCTTTCTAAATGACAATGGCGCCCTGCCCGTCACAGTCATGCCCGACCTGCTGCACCCGAACGAAAAAGGATATGAACTCTGGGGCAACGCCATAATGCCCACCCTTGAAAAAATGATGAAAAGCAGCACAAAACAAAACAATAACGACAGAAACCGACATCCCAACAGCAAATGAACAGCACACCCAACCGCCAAAATGGCGAAGCCTCAGACGGAGTCAATGACTCATCTTTTGTAACTACTCAGGTATCTGCCCCCCGTGCTGAGCACAGCACCCTGCTGTTTGCTAGCTCTGACAGAACATTGGGCTATCATCGATAGCCTTGAATAGAGCCTCGAAGACGGACTCTGCATGTTTTTT
>Ga0209390_10002566_pt1 | contig 31470 bp, 29 predicted proteins | sample BON01_FD_187212 | JGI IMG/M metagenome (GOLD analysis project Ga0209390, IMG submission 187212) | Freshwater microbial communities from Lake Bonney liftoff mats and glacier meltwater in Antarctica - BON-01 (SPAdes) (version 2) | ecosystem: Environmental > Aquatic > Freshwater > Ice > Glacier...
CGGCTTGGCGCGTCATTTCACGACTTCCACGTGGAATCATCGTTCAACGATGCCCTTTACTGCTTGTTGGAAATCGATGTGAACCACATCCCGGACGCGCACCGCCGCAGATTCATTGCGTGAAATGCCGCGGCCAGCGGCTCACAAGCGCTGTTCCCCGATGTCATAGACATCGAACCAGACATCATCGTTCCAAATGTGGCCCGTCCTTTCCGATACGATGCCTTTCCCTCGACCTACCCGGCCCCTTCTTCTGCGGTCGCGGCGCAGTGTCAGGTCATCGTGAATCTCCGCGAGAAAAATCTCCAAGTCCTCGATCAGGCAAGCAGTTTGTTGAGGAGCAGGCGGGTGGGGTGGATTGGGAAACTAGCGGAGAGGATTCCCCCGACGAGTTCCAGGTTACCCGGGGGTGTTCTCTTGCTGTGTCCCCGCTTCTTGCGGGCCATGATCTCGTGGTGTATGGCGGGCCTATCCTTACCCGTAAAAGATTGTGTGATTTTGGGCATGAAAGGCGTAAAGTGACTCACCATGATCAAACACACTCTTCTCGCGGCTCTTTTTGCTGGTCGGCTCCTAGCCCAGGGCGCCGAATTCAAGCCCATCTTCAATGGCAAGGACTTTGAAGGCTGGTGGGGACTCGGAACCGAGGATCCTGCCAAGTGGATGGCTCTTCCTCCTGAAAAGCTGGACGAGAAAAAGAAGAAGAGCCTCGAGGATATTAACCAGCACTGGAAGGTCGTTGATGGTGTCATCGTGAACGGTGGCAAGGGGCTCTATCTCACCACCGAAAAGAACTACGGCGACTTCGAGCTCAAGCTGGATTACAAGCACGGCAAGAACGCCGACAGCGGGATCTATCTCCGTGCCATTCCGCAGGTTCAAATCTGGGATATCGCCGGAGGGCACGCCGATGCCAAGAAAGGTTCGGGCGGCCTCTGGAATAACCCGGACGGCTCCAAGGGGCGCGACCCGCTCGTCGTGGCGGACAAGCCAATCGGAGAATGGAACAGCATTTTCATCCGCCTCGTCGGTGACAAGGTGACCGTTCGGCTCAACGACAAGCTCGTTGTCGATGAGGCTCCGCTCCAGAATTTTTTCGACAAAGGCGGCCCGCTTCCCAAAGTGGGTCCCATCCAGCTCCAAACCCATGGCGCTGAAATCCACTGGCGCAATGTTATGGTGAAGGAGCTTTAGTTTTCTCTCAAAGAGCCACAGCGGCCCCGCCGCTGCGGGATTGCCGATTCAGAACTGAGGTGAACCCTCGGGGCGATCTGTTTAGAGGCACCGCCAAACCCGCTACTCCTGCTCTGGGGACACCTCTGAATTCCGTTTCGAGTATGATTTTAACGGAGGGTGGATTTGGCATTCCAAGGCCGGTCGGTGGCGTGCCACGAGTTGATTGGGACTCCGTTTGACGTTTGAGTTTGGCTCGCAAGGAAGTCGCCAAGGCAGGCCTTCCTGGCGTCCTGGCCGCTTGGATTCGCAAGGTCAGGCGCCTTGGGTGAGGAGTGGAGTCGGCTTTCAGCCTGTCATTTTGAGCGTGTGTTGATTGGTCTGGAGGCAGCGGTTTGTTTCATGGGGGGGTAGCCTGCGCACCTTCGGAGCTTATTTTGGCGGGGGGACCCGAGTCCGCCAGCCAAGGCTGGCGGCTAAATGCCTGCGCCTCCTTCGGGGCTGTCATTTTGAGCGTGTGTTGATTGGTCTGGAGGCAGCGGATTGTTTCATGGGGGGTAGCCTGCGCACCTTCGGAGCTTATTTTGGCGGGGGGACCCGAGTCCGCCAGCCAAGGCTGGCGGCTAAATGCCTACGCCTCCTTCGGGTCTGTCATTTTGAGCGTGTGTTGATTGGTCTGGAGGCAGCGGTTTGTTTCATGGGGGGTAGCCTGCGCACCTTCGGAGCTTATTTTGGCGGGGGACCCGAGTCCGCCAGCCAAGGCTGGCGGCTAAATGCCTGCGCCTCCTTCGGGGCTGTCATTTTGAGCGTGTGTTGATTGGTCTGAAGGCAGCGGTTTGTTTCATGGGGGGTAGCCTGCGCACCTTCAGAGCTTATTTTGGCGGGGGGACCCGAGTCCGCCAGCCAAGGCTGGCGGCTAAATGCCTGCGCCTCCTTCGGGGCTGTCGGAAGAATGGACGTTTGAGCGTTGAGTTCGGGTTTTGTTGGGTGACCGGCGGTCCGGGCTGAGATCGGAACGGATTCATCAAATATCAAGTTGTTATCATTATCGTTGGCCAGGGAGTCCCGAAGGGACGTAGGCATATAGCCCCCGGCCCTGGGCCGGGGGTATTCAGCGAGGAGTTGCTGAAAGCTCCGAAGGTGCGCAGGCAGGCTCAGGAAAATCCCATTGTGTGGCGTGGCATGATGTCATCGCAGACTTTCAAAAGTCCTTCTTAAAGGAAATTCTGCTCCTTGACCAATTTTTGAAATTCAGTTTCCGACTCGCGAGCCAAGGTGTTTTATTTCTCAATGTTGATTCGCCGGAACATTTTTCTGGAACCATTGATGCCATGCTTCAGAAGCTGGACAAAGGAGAATGACCTGTTGCCTGCGATCGCGAATCCATCCTTGAACTCCTTTCCGCTGCGCGATGATCGCTCGACCTTACCGCTGGATGGATTAGATTGCCTGTCAGATGCTTAAGGTTTTTCTCTCCGCGATTTTGCTCGGGCAGGCGCTTGCTTCGCCGGTGATCTCGGAGTTCATGGCGTCGAATGAGGTGACGCTCTTGGACGAGGACGGTGATTCTTCTGATTGGATTGAGATCTGGAATCCCGATGAGGTGGCGGCGGATCTCGGAGGCTTAGCTCTCACGGATGCGGCGAATGCTCCTCTGAAGTGGCAGTTTCCAGCGGTCACGTTGGGGCCGGGTGAACGATTGGTGGTGTTTGCCTCGGGGAAGAATCGGGTGGTGATGCCGGGGTCGTTGCATACGAACTTCAAGCTGGCGGCCGAGGGCGAATACCTCGGACTGATTGCGGCTGATGGTTTGACCCGACTCTCGGAGTTCGCGACGAAGTTCCCGGAGCAGATCAAGGATGTGAGCTACGGGGTGGGGGATTTTGGTGAGGGGTATTTTTCGAACCCGACTCCGGGCGCCGAGAACTCTGCGGGAACGGCCGCAGGACCCAATTTTGTCGTGGTGATGAATAACTCCCTTCAGCCGAAGGCCGGGGAGGATCTTGTCATTTCTGCTCAGGTCGAAGGGGCGGATGAGGTGAATTTATTCTATCGCAAGAACTTCGATGCCGAGGTTTTGGTCCCGATGACCTTGGATGGAATCTTTTACACCGCGACCATTCCCGGGGCGACTGCCGGAGATTTGATTCGCTGGCGCTACACCGCTTTTTCGCCTGCGGGTCTCCTGTCCAAGTCACCGACTTTTCGGAATCGCGATGACTCGCCCGAGTATTATGGCACGGCGGTGCAGAATCCCAATGTCGAGAGCAGGGCGCCGGTTCTCGAGTGGTTCATCGAGCCGAGATTTTACAATCGCCTCCTGGCTTTTGTGCAGCCGGTGCGCGGCGGCCTTCTCTACAAGAGCGTCTACTACGACAACGTGGCCTTCACGCTGCACGGGCAGTCGACGCTCTTTTTCGACAAGAAGAGTTTCAATATCGACTTTAATAAGGGCGATCGCTTTCAGTGGAATCCCGGAGCGCCCAAGGTGAAGGACATTGATCTCATCACGAACTGGGGCGACAAGGCGAAGGTCCGGCAGCCCTTGGCCTTTGAGTTGATGCGCGATGCCGGGGTGCCCACGCATTTTGCCTTTAGTGTGCGGGTGCAGCAGAATGGTCAATTCTTCAGTGTGGCGGACTTGGTGGAGGATGCCGATGAGCGCTATCTCGAACGGGCGGGGCTGAATCCCGAAGGTGTCCTTTACAAAGCCTACGATACCTTTCTGCGTCTGGAAGATATTGGGGGCGACGACGGGATGACCAAGAAAACCCGCAAGGAGGAACCGAATACGGATCTTCATCATTTCATCGTGGGGATCAACCTGGAAGGGGCCGACCGTTGGGATTATATCTACGATCACGTCGATCTCCCCACCACGATCAATACGCTGGCCTCGCTCGTGATCAACATGCAGACGGACATGTTTGATAAGAACTATTACCTCTATCGCGATACCGGTCGGTCGGATGAATGGGCGATTTTGCCATGGGATATGGACCTGACCTTCGGTCGGGATTTCCGGGATGAGAGCGGCGGGTATTTCGACAATGATCTCTTCGCGACCGGATACACCGAGCATGAAGAGACCTCGGATGGCGTGACTTTGGTGGAGTTCCTCATTGATGGAAACGTGAATACGCGCGCGATGTTTTTTCGTCGTCTGAGAACCCTCTCGGATCAGTTTTTGATGAGCGATTATTTGGAGGAAAAGCTCGCGGCCCAACTGGCCTTGCTCGATCCGCCGGACATCGTGCCCTCGGATGCGCAGCGGGATTTTGAAAAGTGGGGTTCGTGGCGTGATGGCAGCCCGGTTCCGGTGGCTTGGGACAATCCTGATCCCGCCGTGGAATCAATGTCCGAAGCGATCGCCCGCTTTTGTGACGAATGGTTACCGGCGCGGCGGTTGGAGATCTCCAACAACGTGCCGGATCTTCCGGCGGCGCAGCGTGACCCAGCCGTGATGTTTGGAGCGCTCGATGACGATCCGGTTTCGGATAATCAGGAAGAAGAATACATCGAGTTGCTCAATCAGGATGGCGTGGCGGTGGATCTTTCCGGGTGGACAATTTCCAGCGGAGTGAATTTCACAATTCCGGCAGGCACGGTCATTCCGGCGGGAGGGACCTTGTATGTGAGTCCGAATGTGAAGGCCTTTCGAGCCCGCCAGTTGAGCCCGCGGGGAGGGGAGCAGCGTTTCTTGGTGGGGCCGTATTCGGGGAAGCTTTCGGGGGAGGGCGAGACGATCGACCTCTTCGATGACGCGGGAAAGTTGCAGGATAGCAAAACCTTCAGCGGAGGCATTGGCGGCTTCAATGGCAACGGTCGTGTTGATCTCGACGGCGACGGGTTTAATGCTCTGTTAGAGCATGCCATGGGCACCTCCGATGAGATCCGGAACACGCTGGCGGTGCCCGATGGCGGAGTCTTCACTTATACCGAACGCACGAACCTGACCGATGTCTTGCTTCAGGTGCAGGTGAGCGAAGATCTCGCAAACTGGAGTGGCGCAGGGGTTGTCGAGGTCGGGCGTTTGTCGGACAACGCAACCCGCGCCCTCGTCACGGTGTCGCTGCCCCACGCCGGCGGGGCCTGCTACGTGCGCCTCATTGTGGTGCGGCCTTAGTCGTAGCTGATGAGTTTCCAGCGATTGTCGGTGAGGGAGACCTGGCCTCTCGATTCAAAGCCGATGGGTCTTGGACGCTCTTTCATTTCACCTTTGATGAGAGGAAGGAGGCTCACGCCGTCGTAGGGGCGTGCCAGCTGTTCGGGCAGGGAGTGACCGAGGGCTGCCATCACGGTTGGGAAATAATCGCTGGTGCTGCACGGCATGGCGATGGTGCGGTTTTTCGTGACCCTCTTGGGCCAGATATCAAATTCGTGCCCGACATCCCCCCAGCCCTGGTCATCGGTCAGGTAGAGAATGGTGTTCGGGCGTTCCGCTGATTCCCCGGCTTGGAGGTGGGAAAGAGTGGCGAGCAATCCGAGACAAAGAAGGTGAGCGAATTTCGGCATCCCTTTGATTTCATTACGCTATTGGTCATGACTCCTTCCAATTCAAGCCCTCTTGCACCGACGAAAGAATCTCGTGGCCTTCTCCGGTGACAAGAACCATGTCCTCGATCCTGACACCACCGAGAACGGAAGAATACAATCCAGGTTCCACGGTGAAGACCTCACCTTCGAGAATCCCGCCTCCGCGATGGTCGAGCAGAATGGGTTCATGGACCTCCAGTCCGATCCCGTGCCCGGTGCCGTGGGGCATCGTGGGCACAGCCTGATCGTGTGGCACGTCGCCGCGCACGATGGTGAAACCATGTTTCGCAAGCACCGCAATGGTGGCAAGGTGGACGGCTTCGCCGGTCGTGCCCGTCTTGAGCGCGGAGCACCCGGCGGCCTTCGCCTCGCAGACCGCGGCATGCATTTTCTCCACTTCGTCGGACGGCTCGCCGCAAACCACGGTCCGGGTCATGTCGCCGTGGTAGCGCGTCGCGTTATCCATCGGGAAGATATCGACGATGACCGGGAGATCGGCCTTCAGAGGTCCCGTCCCGTAATGGTGACAGTCGGCGACGTGGGGAGCGGTCGCCACAATGGAATCGTGCGAGTTGGAGAAGTTTCGCTCGATCAGGAAGGCTGTGATCATGGCCCGGACCCGCTCGGAAGTGAGGACCGTGCCCTCGTGGTGAAGAATGCCATCCCGGGCCGGAGTGGCGTTCGCGATGGTCCGGCAGGCGAAGGTCATCGCTTCGCCCGTGACTTTTTGCGCTTGGCGTAAATGCTCGATCTCGCCGGAGGTTTTGGTGCGACGTTCCGCGACGCCCAAGTGCTCTGAATACTCGATGGCAATGCCGGCCTGCAAAATAAAATGGGCATAAAGGTAGGGCAGCGTCCGATCCACCGTGATCGAGGTTTCCCCCGCACGTCTAAGGCATTCCGCAGTGGCCTGGGCCAGGGCGGTATCCCGATCACCGGAGAGTCCGACTTCTGGCTCAAAGTCGGCCGCACAACAGACCCGATCCGCCGAACCGGCTTGGCGTGCCCGATCCATTTCGATGTCCCGGATGATGAGAAGAGAGGTCTCGTCGGCGAAGTCGATGATCACCGCCGAATCTGACACGATGAATCGGATCCGGTGAAACAGCGAGGCGTTGTTTGTGGCGAGGCCCGCGAGGACGGTGGTGTGTTCGGAACTCATGCGGGGAAAGAAAAGCAGATGACGGGAGCAATTTCACCTGCAAATTTTTTTCAATGCTGATCGGCACCCGACCACGGGAAGCTCACTTGCCAGTTCCGGGGCCGCCACTGCCGGATTACTCCACCGCCTTGAAACGAAAGAAGGACCACGTCTCCTCAAGGAGCGGGGGAGCGGGGAGCGGGGAGCGGGGAGCGGGGAGCGGGGAGCGGGGAGCGGGGAGGTGGGAGCGGGGAGCGGGGAGGTGGGAGCGGGGAGCGGGGAGCTTTGAGGCTTGGTTGAGGGGGCGTGGGCTGGAAAGCCCCACGCTCCTTTGCCTTGGTTGAGATTACGGCGGCTGGTCCCAACCGCTTGTTTGGTCTAATGGTGTTGATGGTGTGGTGGTTTTTGGTTCAGTGGGTCGCGACGAGCAGCGAGCCGATGAGGGCGAGAGCGGTGCCGATTGCTTTGCGTGGGGTGAATTTTTCTTTGAGGAAGAGGTAGGCCAGAACGATGATGAAGACGGTGGAGAGTTGGTTGAAGATGGCGGCCCGTCCGGCGGGGAGGTATTTGAAACCGGCCACCCAAAGCAGGGTGGCGAGGAAGGGGCCGAGAAGAGCCATGGGGATCATGGTCAACCAGGTATCGGGTCGTTGGAAGCCGAGGAAGAGTTTTCGGCGGATCTGCTTGGGACTTGTGATGGCAACTCCCATCGCCATGACGAGGGCTGCGACGAAAAAGCGGAAGCCCGAGACCCAGACGATGGAGTGTTGCGTGTAGATGTCCCTGACCATGAGGATGCCGATGGCCATGATGAGGTGGGCTCCGGCGGCGAGGCCGACGCCGATCCAGAGGTCGCGCTTGCTTTTGACTTCGGTGGTCATGGCGGCTCCGACAAAAACTCCGGAGACGACCAGTGAGCCGCCGATGAGTTCCCAGGTGTTTAACCGTTCGCCAAACATGAGAAGACCGACCAAGGCAATTGAGGGCGCGTAGACACAGTCGGCGAGGGCTTGCAGGCTGGCCCCCAGTCGATTGAGGGCCGAGGCAATCATGGTGTCGGCAAGGGTGATTCCGAGGACGGCGCTGGCGAGGAGGCGGAGGTAATCGCCCGTGGAGAGGCCGCTCACCCAGAGTTGACCTTGGAAGGTCAAAACTACGGCGAAGCAAATGATGGCGACGACGATCTTGAAAAAGGTGAGCGGGAGAGCCGGAATCGAGAGGCCGGCGATCCTCATGAGAATGACAGAGAAGGACCAGACGATGGCTGCTCCGATGGCGCAAAGATCCCCGATGGGCATGGGCGGAAGTTATCGGGAACTTCGGGGCTGGAAATCCCCAAAAACGGGAATCGTGACGGACTTGCCCTTGGGGTCCGTCACGAAATAGGTTGACCCAATTGGATAGCTTGCGGGCACGCCCGGTTGCGTTGGGCCTGGGCGAACCGGGCGATCGCTCCCTTCACCGCCCAGCGTCGGTTCACGCCTTCGTCATGCTTCGCAGGAAATGGACGAAGTTGCTCAACGGTGTGCCGCTGCAGATGGCAACCTAACAGAGAGGTGACGAATTTTAGGTCGCGCTGTTTCCGCGGGCCATCACGACCTTGCCGGTGCGAATCGTTTCGATGACCTCAAATTGACCGAGCATCAGGGTGACTGCGTCGAGCTTGCTGGTGGTGCCGGTAAACATGGCGATCATGGAGGTCGGGCACATATCGACGGTCTTGCCGGCAAAGTGCTCGATCACCTGGAGGGCTGCCGAGCGTTCATTGCGATCGGCAAGAATCTTCACCAGGAGCATTTCGCGGACCACGGAATTGGCGGCGGTGTGCTCGAAGCAATGGATGACATCGATCAGCTTGTTGACCTGCTTGATGATCTGGTCGAGGCCATCCGGATGACCCGAAATATCGATGGTCATGCGCGAGAAGGCGCCGGTGCGGCCTTCTGAAACAACCAGCGAGTCAATGTTGTAGGCACGTCGGGAGAAGACCTGGCAGATGCGCATCAGAACTCCCGGACTGTTGTTGACGAGAATGGAGAGGGTGTTGGAAAATTCCTGGGGAGAGCTTTCCTTCACCGGGGTATCGGTGGTAACAATGGTTTGAGACATTGGGAATGATTCGGTTGGGATTTGGAAGTCGGGGTTTTGAGAAATCCTAGGTGGACCCCACAGGTTTGGCCATTTGATACTTGGGCGGTTCCGTGATCATGTCTTCCAGCGCAGCGCCGGCGGGAATCATGGGGAACACGTTTTCATACTTCACGCATTCGGCATGAATCAGGATCGGGCCGTCATTATAGGCGAGGGCTTCCTCGATCTTGCGCTGGCAATCGGCCGGACGCTTGAAATGCACACTGGGAATGCCATAAGCACCCGCGAGCTTGCAGAAATCGGGGTTGCCCTCGAGATCCACGCCGGACTCGCGGTTTTCGAAGAATAATTCCTGCCACTGGCGGACCATGCCGAGGTAGTGGTTGTTGAGGACGACGATCTTGATGGGGAGCTTGTGAATGGCAGCGGTGGCCAGTTCATAAAGGGTCATCTGGAAACCTCCGTCGCCGGAAATTGAAATGACGGTCTTGTCGGGATGGGCAAACTGGGCACCGATGGCGGCGGGGAACCCAAAGCCCATCGTTCCGGCTCCACCGGAGGAGAGCCAGTGGTAGGACTCGTCGTTCTTGTAGAACTGGGCGGCCCACATTTGGTGCTGGCCCACGTCGGTTGAAACAATGGCCTTGCCCTGGGTCTGTTCGTAAAGCTCCTCGATGACCTGTTGCATGCGGAGGCCGCCTTGCTTCTTGTAGGAAAGAGGAAATTTCTTTTTATGTCCGTCGAGGGTTGCAAGCCATTCCTTGGTCTCAAGGGGCGAGATCAACTCATTGAGTTCGGTAAGGGCCGCTTTGGCATCCCCGACAATCTGGATATCGGGACGGATCATCTTGTCCATCTCGGCGGGGTCGATATCGATATGGATGATCTTGGCGTCGGCACAGAATTTATCGGCCTGTCCAATGATGCGGTCATCGAATCGTGAGCCGATGTTGAGAAGAAGGTCGCACCCGACCATCGCCTTGTTGGCATAGGCTGTGCCGTGCATGCCGAGCATGCCGAGCGAAAGGGGATGGGTTTCGGGGAAAACGCCTTTTCCAAGAAGAGTCGAGGTCACGGGGCAATTCAAGGTTTCCGCAAGATACATCAATTCCTTGTCCGCGCGGGCGATCATGGCACCCTGGCCCGCGAGAATGACCGGGCGTTGGGCGGCCGCGATGAGGGCGGCTGCCTCGGCCAGCGATTTTTGATCGATGACCTGGGATTCACCGGGATCGTAGCCGGGGAGATTAATCTCAGGGTTCATGCTGGCGGTGAAATCGCCGGAAGAAACATCCTTGGGAACGTCGATCAAGACGGGGCCGGGGCGACCCGTGGTCGCGATATGATAAGCCTCCTTGGTGATGCGGACGAGATCGTTGGTCTCCTTCACCAGGTAGTTGTGCTTTACCACGGGAATGGTGATTCCGAAAATGTCAGCCTCCTGGAAGGCGTCCTTTCCGAGCATCCAGGTCACCTGCTGTCCGCAAATGACAAGCATGGGGACCGAATCCATTTGCGCGGTCATGAGACCGGTCACGGTGTTTCCGGCGCCAGGGCCGGAAGTCACCAGAACGGCGGCGGGCTTGCCGGTGGCGCGGGCATAGCCATCGGCCATGTGCACGGCCCCTTGCTCGTGACGAACGAGGATAAACTTCATCTTGGTCTTGATGGTTTCAAGAGCGTCAAAGATGGGAATGGCGGCCCCTCCGGAATATCCGAAGATGAACTCAATCCCGAGGTCATCGAGGGTTTTGATGAGTGCCTGAGCACCGTCAAGTTTTTGCTTACTCATTTGGAAATTTTAAAATTCAGTTAGGTGGGAGAAGTGGACCACCAAAGCCGGAATTGCAAGTCGAAAACACGAAAAAACCCATCAAAATCGAGGGTTTTGAATTTTGAGAGGGTTGAAAAATGGATTTTTCTTGGGAAACCCTCAAATTCGGACTGATCAATCGGGTGAAGATTGACTATTCGGCCTGATAGCTCGCGGTGCGATCCACCCGGAAGGACCACTTCATGGGAGCCTCGTAGTCTTCCTGCAACTTGTTGCGCCATTGCACGCTCACTTCACAGACGGGTTGGCGTAACGGGCGGCTGACGGTCCACTTCACTTTTCGGGTCTTGAGATCGACCTTCGCGGGCACTTCCCCAAAGCCCGCCACTCTCATCACCAGGGTTTCGAGATCTGCTTCGGGCGCGTTGGCAAGGTTCACTTGGATGGTGGGAAGGCGGCTGGAAACGATTTCGCCCGCGCCCGGTTTGGCGGGATGGGGGAGTTCAACGGGAAATAAAGGAGCTGCAAGACTGCCGTTGCGGAAAACCATCGCGGCTTCGAAGGCCCCGTCGTTGTTGCCAAGGACGATGTAGCGGGGAAGAAAGAAGGGGTTGGAGTCCCGGCGGATCTTCCCCGGTTTCACGGTGAAGAGGTGGTTGTATCCCAACTCGTCGGCAATGGGATACATTTCCGGGGTGTGGTAGCCGCCGGGATAGGCGTAGGTGGTGATCTTGTTTTTGAATTTTTCCACAAGGAAGGACTGGGATTCGCCGAGTTCCTTGCGGATAAATTTTTCGTATTCTTCGGGTCCTTTCCGGGCCTCCTTCTTGACGTCGCCAGGAAAGGGGTGGCTCACAGAGTGGGAGCCGATCGAGCAAAGATCGCTCTCGATCATTTCGTTAATCATGGCATAGGAGAGAGCGCGGCCCCCGCGGTGGGAGCCCACGTAGTTTTTGTAGAGGAAAAGGGTGAAGGGAAGCTGGAGTTCCTTCATGATGGGGAAGGCCTCGGTGTAGACGGATTTCCAACCGTCATCCATCGTGATGAGAATGGACTGGGGTGGGAGTTCCGCTTCGCCCCGCCGCCAGGCTAGAAATTGGGGCATGGTGATGACGGGGATGTTGGAGGCCTTGACCAGGTCCATTTGTTGCCGGAACTTGGCCGTCGGGATGAGCATTTCCGTCGCGGACTTGGTCGCGTGAAAAACGTGATAACCCAGAACCGAGACCCGTGAGCCGTCATCCTCGAGAACAGCAGCGGACTCGACCTCCGGGATCGGTGGGGTTGGCTCCTGGGCCGCGATAGGGGTTGCCAGCAAACAACACGCCAGGAGGTTCAAAAATGATCGTTTCATGGGGGTAGTGTAGTAAGGTCAGGGAGTGAACGCAACGTGTGAATCCCACGGCATTTGTGAGAGGGGGTCGAGCGTGGGAAGGATCAATGTGCCGATCTGGACAGGCAAAAGCCACCCGCCAAGGGACAATCGCCAAGGGCGAAAAACCAAGGGCCAGCGTGGAACAGGGAACCCGGAGGGGTCACATCCCAGTTTGATGACCCCGCTTCGTCGGCGCAAAAAACACACTCCGCCAACATGACGGAGTGTGTTTTTGGGAAGGGAATTGAAATCGAGGCCTACGACGAGGCTTCGGCACCGGTGGCGTCCTTGAGATTGTTGTCGAGAATCTCTTCGCGAAGATTCGTTCCGCGTGCCTTGCTCCAGAGGTAGACGAGAGGCGAAGCGATGAAGATCGACGAGTAGGTTCCGACGATAATCCCGATGATGATCGCGAGCGAGAAGTCCTTCATGGCCCCTCCACCGAAGATGAAGAGAACCAGAACGGTCATGAAGGTCGTTCCCGAGGTCAAAATGGTCCGTGACAGGGTCGCGTTGATGGCGATGTTCATGACATCCTTGATGCTTCCGCGCTTGGTGAGAAGGGATTCACGAATCCGGTCGAAAATGATGATGGTATCGTTGATGGAGTAACCGGCGATCGTCAGGATGGCACCGACGTGAATCAGGGAAAGTTCCGTTCCCAGCAGGACAACGATTCCTATCGTGATCACCACGTCGTGAATGAGCGCGGTGAAGGCTCCGATGGCGAAGGAGAACTCAAATCGCAGACTGATATAAATCAGGACGGCTAAGAGTCCGATTCCCAGTGCCCACAGGGAGTTGTTCAGGAATTCGCCGCCGAGGGAGGCCGCGATCGTGTTGTCTTGAATGACGATTTTGTAGGTGTTATCGGCCTCTCTTTCGCCGAGAAGATCGATGTTGGCACGGAGAGCCTCCTTGATTGGGACAAGGTCCGCTTCGGCACACTTGATGGAGAGGATGGAGCTGTCGGAGCCCGGAACGGTTTCGAGCTGGGCCGTTGCAGCCTTGCTTAAGGTAAGACCGGCGTAAGCGGCCCGGGCATCCGCTGCGGTCAAGGTGGAGTCGTCATCCAACTGGATGTTGATGATAGAGCCACCGAGGAAGTCGATCCCGAGAGCTTCGTTGTTTTTCGTTCCGAGAACGGTCAGCGAGCCAATGAACAAGACCGCCGAGATTAAGAAGGCGGGCCTCCGCATTTCAAGGAAACGAATGGTGCACTCGGGAACGAGATTCAGGAAGGTGAGCTTCTTCACCACCCCGGTGTCGTTCCCCCAGAAGAAGAAGACACGGGTAGCGATGAGGGCCGCGAACATGGAAGCGAGAATTCCGATGGTCAGGGTGATCGCGAAGCCTTTCATCTGGTCCGAGGCCCGCCAGAGGAGGATCAAGGCGGTCATCAAGCTGGTGATGTTGGCGTCAAAAATCGCGCTGAAGGCTTTTTCGTAAGCCGCCTTGAGAGCGGTGCGGAGGGATTTTCCGGCGGCCATTTCCTCGCGGAGACGTTCGAAGACAAGGACGTTGGCATCGACCGCGATCCCGATGGTGAGGACGATGCCCGCAATGCCGGGGAGGGTGAAGGTTGCGCCGAACATTGCCATCGCTCCGAAGAGAATGATCATGTTCACGGTCAGGCCGAGAAGGGCGATGATCCCGGCGAAACGGTAGTAGATGAGAACGAAGAAAAGGGTGATCCCAAGACCAGCGAGGGCGGCATTGATGCCCTGGTGCACGACTTCGGCACCGTAACGGGCGGTCACGTTGCGCTCGGAGAGAATTTCCAGCGGGTTCTTGAGCGGGTTGTTCAGGGCAAAAACAATGCGGCGGACTTCCTCTTTGCCGTCGAGGCCATTGATAACGAACTCGCGTCCGAGGCTGGCTTGCACGGTGGGGGCGATGAGACCCTGTCCGTCGAGAACGACTGCCATGCGGTCGCGTCCGATCTCCATTTTGCTGGTCGAGTTCGAGACGCGCTTACCGCCTTCACTTGTCAAGAGAACGGCAATCTCACCGATATTCTGGCTGGCCCGGGCCAGTTGCACCATTTCGCCACCTACGATGTTGCGGGTATTGAGGAGCATTTTGCGGGTCCCGATGGTCTTTTGGGACTCTTCATCGATGATGGGAAAGGAATAGAGCTTGTATCCCGGAGGGGGCAGTTGGGCTCCCGATTCGACCGCAGGGGTCAGTTGGTCACTCTGCGGGTGCACTTCTTTCAACTCAAGGCGGGCGGTGCGCTCGATGATGTCACGAATTTCACTGCGGCGCTCATCGCCCACCCCGGGCATCTCGATGATGATGCGGTCCTCGCCGAGAGGCTGCATCAGGTTGTCGGAGAGACCACTGCCGGAAAGACGGTCGGAGAGGGTGGCAATTGCCTGCTGAACGGCCTCGTCCTCGACATCGATCGCTTCGCCCGTGTCATTCTTGGAAGGCTTGATTTCGACAATAAAGGAGGAACCACCGACGAGATCAATTCCGCCGTTAAGATTGGGAGCAAGCGAGCCTTTGAAGGCATTCGGGAAGATCGCGATCAGGCAAAGGCCGACGAAGATGACGATGGCGGCGGTGCCCACGTTGCGCTTGCGTCTGTCGATTTCGGTCGCAACATACCAAAAGATAAGGGCGACGATGGCGATACCTGCGCCGACGACGAGGAGGGGATAGTCTTGGAGTTCCATGGATTAATTAAAAACTGTCGATTTGAAAATTATTGGGGGTCCTTGATGGGAGCATTGAAGGCGTGGACCACGCGGTTGACCTCTTCTTTGCCTCCGAGGCCATTGATGACGAATTCGCGGCCCAGCGGGGCTTGCACGGTGGGAGCAATGAGTCCCTTCCCTTCGAGAAGCACGGCGATGCGGTCGCGACCAAGTTGCATTTTCCCGGTGGCGTTGCTGACTCTCTTTCCGCCTGCAGGAGTCAGGAGAACTGCCACTTCCCCGAAAGCGGCAGTTGATCGGGCTAGTTGAATATCTTTCGCAGTCACGATGTTTTGGGTCGAGACGAGAATATAACGAGTGCCGATCCGCTTCCCGTCATCGTCTGTCACAGGGAAGGGGCAAAGACGGTATCCAGGAGGGGGCAGGTCGTCACCGGCATTGATCGCAGGGATCAATTGATCGGATTGCGAATGAACTTCATTGAGGGAGAAAAGCTCAACTTTCGCCGCTTTCTTTTCGGTGTCACCGTCTTTTGCAGCGGTAATACCAAGGCAGCACAAAAAGCCCAAAAGGAGGGCATTGAGGGAATTGCTGACTGGGAAGGAGGACATTCGCGTGGTGCAGGGGAGCGGATTAACCTTCCTTGTTCTCCTCTTCAACGGGAGTTTCTTCAATTTTTTTATCGCCCTTGCCGGATTTCTCGACGGTGGCGATGGCGACCTTGTTGTAGGGAACGAAGACGCCCTCGGAAATTTTCAAGGTGACGGTTTCTTTGGAAAGGTGGTGCACAATGGCGTGCATCCCGCCGATGGTGACGACCCGGTCGCCCTTCGCCATGGAGGCGATGCGGGCTTCAAGCTCCTTGCGTTGCTTTTTCTGTGGGCGAATCAGCAGGAAGTAGAACATCACGACCATGAGGCCGATCATGACGATTGGGCTGCCGAGAGCGCCGCCGGATTGCTGTGCGAGAGTAAAAATGGTCATAGTAGGATTGGAAAAAAGGTCATTTGGGGCGGGTCGGATGTCGAAGCGCGTGTGAGGAGGAGGTAGAAATCAGGATTACCCTTGGAAAGCAATGCTAAAGAGTGTCATTTCGGCTTCTCCCGGCGGTATAGCGGGCTACAAATTCGCGCTGGAATTCCCGGAAGCGGCCTTCGGTGATGGCATTGCGGGCATTTTCCATGAGCTGGAGGTAGAAATGGAGGTTGTGGAAAGAGAGAACGCGCTGGGCCGTGATTTCGCCGGCCCGGAAGCTGTGGCGGAGAAAGGCTTTCGAAAATCGGGCGACATGCGGGTGCGCTTCGGCGCTGAGCGGGGAGGCGTCGAACTCGAATTCCTTGTTTTTGATGTGGATGGGGCCGTCGGGCGTGAAGGCCTGCCCGTGCCGGGCGCAACGGGTGGGGTGAACACAGTCGAACATATCGACGCCCTGGCCGATCATTTCGAGGAGCTGGGTGGGGGTGCCGAGGCCCATCGCGTAGCGCGGTTTGTCCTGCGGGAGGAAAGGTTCGGCGTTTTGGATGGCGGCGAACATTTCCTCTTCGGGTTCGCCGACCGAGACCCCGCCAATGGCGTAGCCGTCGAGATCGAGATCGACAAGGGCCCGGGCGGAGGCTTCACGGAGATCGGGGTAGACGCTCCCTTGGACGATGCCGAAGTGAAGTTGGCGGCCCTTGCCGCTTTGGGGCTTGTGGTTCTCAATCCAGTCCTTGCACCGCTTCCCCCAGCGGGTGGTGAGGTCGGTGGATTCTTCGGCGTATTTGCGCTCGCAGGGGTAGGGCGGGCATTCGTCGAAGAGCATAGCGATATCGGAGCCGAAGGTGCCCTGGATTTCCATGCTCTTTTCGGGGCTGAGCATCATGCGGGTGCCGTCGAGGTGGCTTTGAAATTGCACCCCGTGCTCGGTGATCTTGCGGATCTTGGAGAGCGACCAGACCTGGAAGCCACCGGAGTCGGTGAGCATGGGGCGGTCCCAGGTGGTGAAGTTGTGGAGGCCGCCGAAGGAGCCAATGACCTCGGTTCCGGGGCGCAACCAGAGGTGGTAGGTGTTCGCGAGGATGATCTGGGCATCGATCATGACGAGGTCATCGGGATGGAGGGTCTTGACCGAGCCCTGGGTGCCCACGGGCATGAAGATGGGCGTTTCGATGACCCCGTGAGGAGTCGTCAGGCGCCCGCGGCGGGCTTTGCAATCGGGGTCGGTGGAGAGGAGTTCGAACATCGGTGCGGGCGCGGACGTTATTGGATGATTGAGTTTGGAGAGCAAATCAATAAGGTCTGAAGTTCATGGAAATTCCCAAATGCGCCGCCATTCTCCCTCAGCCTTCGAAGATCGTCTGCGTGGGGCAAAATTATACCGCCCATGCGCTCGAGCTGGGGAATGGTATTCCGAAAGAGCCTGTCCTTTTTCAGAAAGCCCCGAGTAGCTGGGCGGCTCCCTTTGCCCCGCTGGAGCTGCCGCCGGGGGCGGAGAAGCTGGACTACGAGGTGGAATTGGGGGTCGTGATTGGGAAACAGGCCAAGTGGGTGGGCGAAGAGGAGGCGATGGACTACATTGGGGGTTACGTTGTGCTGTGCGATTACTCCGAACGCGCGTGGCAAAAGGAGCACGAAGGACAATGGAACAAGGGAAAGAGCCACGATGGATTCTGCCCGGCGGGTCCGGAAATCGTGCCGGTGTCAAAAATCGCTGATCCGCAGGACCTGCGAATTTGGTCCAAGGTGAATGGCGAGATCCGTCAGGACAGCAATACCAACGACATGATTTTTTCGGTCAGGACCGTGGTGAGTTACATCTCGCAATTTATGACTTTGCTGCCCGGCGATGTTATCGCAACCGGAACCCCGGGGGGCGTCGGAATGGGGATGGCCCCCCCGCAGTTTTTGAAGGTGGGGGACGTCGTGGAGCTGGGAATTGACGGGGTGGGGGTGATTCGGCAGAAGATCGTGGCGGCGGATTCCATCCGCCATGCCTAGAATTAACGTCTGCACCATCGAGGGCTTCTCAAGCAGCTGGAAATCCAAGGCGGAGAATCGTTCTGATGTCGAAGCTGGTTCCGAAACCTTTGTTTGAGGAGCTGCGTATGGATTGGGGTCGTTCATGATATCTGATGACGATTGGTGGGCACCGGGGGGTTTGGCCAATGTAATTTCAGACCGGCGAAATCCCGGGTTGGCATGGCGCTTGGAAAGCGCCGCCACCTTACTCCTCCTGGAGCCATTGCTTCATGCCGCCGGCGACGTTGGTGACGTCTTCGAAGCCGTTTTGGAGCATCCATTCGCCGGCGCGGGCGCTGCGCATGCCGGCGGCGCAGTGGACGAGGTATTTGACGTCTTTGGGGAGGTGGGCGGCGACGGCGGGCCAGCCACTCAAGGGAAGAAGTTGGCTGCCCTCGATGTGGGCCATGAAGTATTCGTCTTGTTCGCGAACATCCAAGAGAATGCCGTCAAAGCCGTCGGCGAGGATTTGGCGAAGCTCGAGGGTGGTGATTTCAGGGAACGGAGTCATGGTGCAGTTTTGGTGATATGAGACGGGTTCGGTGATGCTTGCCTTGGGGCCGCAGAGCGGGCAATTGGGATCTTTTTTTATCTGGAGTTCACGGAAGGAGGTGTCGAGCGCGCGGTAGTGGACGAGTCGGCCGAGAGGGAGCTTGCCAAGACCGGCGAGGAGTTTGATCGCTTCCATCGCTTGCAGGCTTCCAACGACACCCGGGAGCACGCCCAGGACACCGGCTTCGCTTCATGTCGGGACTGCGCCATCGGGCGGGGGTCCGGGGAGGAGGCAGCGATAGCAGGGTCCGCCGAGGTGGGGGGCGAAGACGGTGAACTGACCTTCAAATTGAAAGATCGCTCCATGAATGAGGGGTTTTTTCAGGAAGAAAGCGGCGTCGTTGGCGGCGAAGCGGGTGGGGAAGTTGTCGGAGCCATCGAGGAGGGCGTCGTAGGGTTCGAGGAGTTCGAGGCAGTTATCGGCATCGAACCGACCACCATGAAGGACGACTTCGACGTGAGGATTGATCTCACGAAGGCGGGCCTTGGCACTTTCGAGTTTGGGTTGGCCGATGAGGCGGGTGTCGTGAAGGATTTGACGGTGGAGATTGGAAAGATCGACGACGTCCGGGTCGATGAGCCCGATTTTTCCCACCCCTGCGGCGGCGAGGTAAAGGATCGCCGGAGAACCCAGCCCACCGGTGCCGATGCAGAGGATGGAGGAGTTTTTGAGCTTCTCCTGACCGGCGTTGCCGATCTCCGCCAACATCGTTTGGCGAAGGTAGCGGGCCTGTTCCTCGGTCGAGAGCGACATGCGGGGAATCTGTGGGGTCTGGTGAGATAATCAAGGAACGATTGCTAGAGTCGGCCGGGGGTGTTAGCACTTTTCTTGTGAGAGTCGCGATTGTCGCCCATCCCAAGAAGCCGGACGCGCCGGAAGCCGTTGTGGGCGTTCGAAAAAGTCTGATAAAGCGGGGGATCGAGGTCGTGCTCGAACCCGAGACTGCCGAACTGATCGGAGAAATGGGTGTGGAGGATTTCTCCCACGAAGTGGATTTGGTGATCTCCCTCGGTGGTGACGGGACCCTGCTGGAGACTCTGCATCGGATCGGGCCGACGGAGATTCCCATTGCCGGGGTGAACATCGGGACGCTCGGTTTTCTGACGGCGTGCACTGACGGGGAAATCGATCTCTTGAGTGACCATCTCGCGGGCGGAGAGATCAATATCATCGGCCGCAGCATGCTGAAGGTCGAGATGATCGACGAGAGTGGCATCGCCCATGAATTTCTGGCTTTGAACGAGGCCGTGCTGATGCGTGGCGAAACCGGGCGCTTGGTATCGCTTGAGGCCCGGGTCGACGGAGAACTCTTAAATCACTACCGGGCCGATGGCTTGATTGTCGCCACACCCACCGGTTCCACGGCCTATTCGATGGCTGCGGGAGGGCCCCTTTTGGAGCCCCACGCGAAAGTCTTTGCGATTACGCCCATTTGTCCGCACAGCATGAGCAATCGCTCACTGGTGGTCGCGGAGGATTCGGTGATCGAACTTTCGCCGAGCGGCGGAGGGGAGGAACCCATTTTGTTCTCGGTCGATGGTCGCGATATTCTGCGAATCAAGCGCGACAGTATCGTCCGCGTGCGCCGCCACGAACAAACACTCCGGCTCGTTCGGCTTCCGGGCCATTCTTTCTACGATATTCTCCGTAAAAAGCTCCACTGGCACGGAGGTTGATCATGGGATCACTTCGTCTGCAGAGATGAGAGGCCGCCATCGACGGCGAGGGTTTGGCCGGTGATCCAGCTGTTTTCAGGCGAGAGCAGGAAAAAGAGGGCACGTGCGATTTCGTCCGCCGTTCCCAGGCGACCGAGCGGGTGCATCGCTTCGGAGAACTTGCGAGCCGATTCGTTTCCGGTGATGGGGGCGGCGAGAGGGGTGTCGGTGAGGCCGGGAGCGACGCAGTTGACCCGGAGTTGATGGCGGGCATAGGTTGCGGCGGCGGACCGGGTTAATCCCGCGAGCCCGCTTTTGGCGGCGGCGATGGCTTCGTGATTTGAAAGACCTTTGTCGGCAGCCACCGAAGTCACAAAGGCGATCGAGCCTCCTGATTTCATCATGGGCCGGGCGAGGCTGTTGAGGAGGTAGAAGGCCGAGTTGAGGTTGGTGTCCATGGTTGTCTGCCAGTCATCGACCGAAGTTAAATGGGCAGGCTTGAGAAGAATGGAGCCGATGCAATGGGCTGCAGCCTCGATCTCCCCGAGTTCGGCGAGAGCCTCGGTGACGGTCGCGGAGACCTGGTCGGGCTGGGTAAAATCACAGACCAAGGCTTTCGCCCCAAGTTCGGTGGCCAGTTCCGAAAGGGCGGCCGAGTTGCGACCAGCGAGAACGAGACGTGTTCCTGCCGAAGCTAATTGACGGGCGAGGGCGGATCCGATGCCACCATTGGCACCGGTGATGAGGGCTGTTTTAGGAGCAGTCATTAACGGCTGAAGCGTAGCTCCGAAATCCAACCTCGCACCTGATTATTTGAACCTTCTGCGTCCACCGCATAATAGCCGAAGACGCCACGCGGGTCGGTCAGCTCTTCGCCCAGGGTCTTGTAGCGGGCGTTGCGACCGTCCATCGCTTCGTGGCTTTGATAAAAGTAGGCATTCTTCCCGACGATCTGAACCTTCTGCCACACTTGTGGAGTGCTCGTTTTGACCGTTTTTCCGCCCACCGTCTTCTGTCCCTTGATGTTGGGGGGATAGCTGAGTCCATAGGTCAAATTTCGCGAGCCGATGATCGTGATCTGCTCCTTGCGGTTGGCAGGGTTTTGGTAGACCATTTGATAGCCGTCGGGAGTCTTGCTCACCGAGGGAGTTCCCCAGGCCGCAGCCCGGGCCGGGTTTCCAAGGACAGGGAGGGCTTCACCCTCGGGAGTGGAACTGGTGACACAGCCGACCAGAATCATGGGGAAAATGAGGAACAGTAGTTTCATCGGGATGGAGAGGGTAACGCAAGGGGCCTGCGGATCAGCAAAAAATGATTGGAAAGTTAGCCTTCAAGCCCTCCGAATGATCTGGCTCGGAGCAAAAGTTCGAAAAATGGTCGGGAATGGAGCTGGTCTCCCACTTGACCGGCAGGATGGTTCGACTGCCCATCTCGTCTTTGAAAGAAGACCGGCCCAGGTGAAGTTTAAATGTCACGACTATGAAATCGACCACCCTGCTTCTCACCTTCGCCACCCTTCTCACCCCGGCCTGCCTTTTCGCCGATGAGGTAAAACCCGTGCAATTGTTCAACGGCAAGGACCTCACCGGGTGGCACAGCGACGTTCCCGCTGCTGACAAAGATCCCGATCTCAAGCCAAGCTTCATTGCCCGCGACGGAATGCTGGTGAGTCTCGGGAAACCCGGTGGCCATCTCATCACCGACAAGGTATACGAAAATTTTCGCCTCGCGCTTGAATATCGCTTCGTCAAGGAGCCTGGGAACTGCGGAGTGCTCGTGTATTCCTCAACGCCCCGCGAACTCTACGGGATGTTCCCAAAGTCAATCGAAGTCCAAATGCACCATCAAAATGCGGGCGACTTCTGGTGTATCGGCGAGAACATCGAAGTGGAAAACATGGAGGCCCGCCGCCCCAAGGGGAAAGATCAAAAATTTGGAGGGGGACCCAAGGACGCCCGGCGCATTCTGAACCTGACCGATGGCTCCGAGAAGCCGGTGGGCGAGTGGAACACAATGATCATCGAGTGCAAAGGGAACGACCTCAAGGTTTGGGTGAATGGAGACATGGTCAATCACGGGACGAATTGCACGGCATCAAAAGGGCAGATCGCGCTGCAGGCCGAAGGGGTGGAGGTCGAGTTCAAGGGACTCATCCTAAGCCAGCTCGGAAAGTAATTCTGCGGAAAGGAGTCAAGCCCGATACTTTTGAGAGACGTCGCTGGTCACAAGGTCTCTTTTTGGATACGTCACGACGATGACTCTTCGCGCCGCTCTTGTCCTGGCATTATTAACCACGCACGTCGTGGCCTCCGAAAGGCCGAACATCATCGTCATTATGGTCGATGACATGGGCTTTTCGGACATCGGTTGCTACGGGGGGGAAATACCGACTCCACATCTCGACCGTCTTGCAGCGGGAGGGCTGAAATTTTCGCAATTCCACAATACCGGACGGTGCTGTCCGACCCGGGCCTCACTGCTTACCGGACTCTATTCGCATCAGGCCGGCATCGGTCATATGACGAACGATCAGGGGCTTCCGGGATACCGGGGATAACTTGCCGAAAATTGTGTCACCATCGCCGAAGTTCTCAAAACGGGCGGTTACTTTACGGCCATGACCGGGAAATGGCACGTAGGAGAATCTCACGAAGTCAATCCGGCCAGGCGAGGCTCTTTGAACACGAAGGCAACGCGGCTGTCCGGGATGGCGACTTCAAGCTGGTGCGGGAAGGACGGGCGGGTGCCTGGGAACTCTACAACCTCGCCAAAGACCGCACCGAGCAGACGAATCTCGCAAGCAAGATGCCGAAAAAGGTGCAAGCCCTCAGCGAGAAATGGAAGACCTGGGCCACCACTCATCAGGTCCTGCCGTATCCCAGGAAGAAGTGAGTTGCTGAAAATCCCGATGACCCGAACTCAAAAAATTGCCCTCATATCCCTGGTGGTTGTTGGCATCTGGCAGGTGCAGTCAAAAATCTCCACCGCCCGGCAGACATCCAATCCCAAGGTGCCCGCCAGCACTCTCACCCTCAGTGATCGCGCACACCCTGCGCGTGAAAAAAGTCCCGGGGAGATGCGATCAGATGGGAAACCTTTGTCGGGTGGGCCACCGTAAATCCAGAGGCGGCTTTTCAATGGATTTCCGATGATACTCAACAGAATACCGTAGAAAGCCTGCCCGCCTATCGATTAACCCCGCAACAGGAAGCGGAAATTCAGCAAATTCTTGAGGGAGAGTAGGGGGGCAAAACCGCAAAGTTGTTCACATTTGCGGGCCCAAATTACCCTTGCTCCTTTCGACGCTGTGGAATAGCCCTCGGTTGGGCGTCTTCAGCCCAAAACACACTCTTATTATGGCGATCTCACGTGCGCTCCTGTCTGTTTCCGATAAATCCGGCTTGGTTGAATTCGCCAAGGCTCTTCACGAGGACTACGGCATCGAACTCCTCTCGACCGGCGGCACCGCCAAGGCTCTCCGCGAAGCCGGCCTCCCAGTCATCGAGGTTGCTGAATACACCGGTGCCCCTGAGCTTTTCGAAGGCCGCTTAAAGACTCTTCATCCCAAGGTTCACGGAGGGCTGCTTCAGCGTCGCGATTCCGACGACCACATTTCCCAGGGTAAAAAACACGGCATTCCCCCCATCGATCTGGTCGTGGTAAATCTCTATCCCTTCGAGCAAACCATCGCCAAGGAAGGGGTGACTCTGGAAGAAGCGATCGAGAATATCGACATCGGGGGGCCTGCCATGTTGAGGAGCGCCTCCAAGAATTATTCAGCGGTCACCGTCCTAACGGATCCCGCTGATTACCCGCGCGTCCTTTCTGAAATGGAGGAGCACTCCGGGGACACCTCTTTACGACTTCGCGAGGAACTGGCCATCAAGGTCTTCCGCCGCACTTCGGAATACGACGGAGCGATTTCCAATTATCTTGGTAGGTGTGATCAGGGAACCGCTTGCAGTCTCTCGTTCAATCTTCCGCTGGATCGCGATCTTCGCTATGGGGATAACCCACACCAAAAGGCCCGCCTTTACGGCAACTTTTCCGAATGCTTCTCCCAACTTCAGGGCAAGGAACTGAGCTATACCAACATTCTCGATATTGAAGCCGCGGCCGACCTCATCCTCGATTTTCGCCGGCCTACGGTGGGCATTCTCAAGCACACCAATCCTTGCGGGGTGGGGCAGGATGAAGATCTCCGCGTGGCCTGGCAAAAAGCGTTTGAAACCGACCGTCAGGCTCCCTTTGGCGGCGTCATCGTCTGCAACCGTCCCATCAACGAAGGCCTGGCCCGGGTCATTTCGGAAATTTTTACCGACGTGATCATCGCGCCCGACTACGAACCCGAGGCCCGCGCCATTCTCCAAAAGAAGAAAAATCTTCGCCTCATGAAGCTCGAACCGGGCTACGAAAAGTATCGCAAGGATCCCGTCATTCGCACGGCTCCAGGCGGCTTGATGATGATGGACAAGGACCACACTGCACTGGGTCTCGATGACCTTGAGTCCAAGGTGGTCACGAAACGTCCTCCCACCGAAGCTGAAATGACCGCGATGCGTTTCGGGTGGCGTGTGGTCAAGCACGTGAAGTCCAACGCGATTGTCTTCAGCGCCTCGGACCGCACCCTGGGAATCGGAGCCGGACAAATGAGCCGGGTCGATTCCTCGAGGATCGCCGTTTGGAAATCCGAGGAAGCCGGGCTTTCCCTCAAAGGCAGTATCATCGCGTCCGATGCCCTTTTCCCATTTGCCGACGGTCTCGACGCAGCGATCAAGGCCGGAGCAACCGCCTGTATTCAACCCGGCGGATCGATTCGCGACGAAGAGGTGATCGCGGCGGCCGACGCAGCCGGAATCGCCATGGTCTTCACCGGCCACCGTCACTTCAAACACTAACGACCATGTCTTTACTTCTGGGAGTCAATATCGATCACGTCGCAACCTTGCGACAGGCCCGCTATGCGCTGAATCCCAACGCATCCATCCTGGAGCCTTCGGTTCTCGAAGCGGCCCGGGAAGCCCAAGCGGGTGGCGCGGACTCGATCACGATTCACGTTCGGGAGGATCGACGCCACATGCAGGATGCCGATGCGTGGGTCATTCGCCGCGAAGTCGATCTGCCGCTCAATTTGGAATTGGCGAACACCGTCCAGATGCGGGAATTCGCGTGCACGCTCAAACCTGATTTCGCCTGCCTCGTTCCCGAGAGTCGGGAAGAAATCACGACAGAAGGGGGACTCGATGTCATGGGCAATCTGGAGTCGCTTAGGGAGACCATCAAAATCCTGCAGGCATCCGGAATCAAAGTCAGCCTTTTCATCGATCCGGATCCAGCACAGATCGAGGCGGCCGCGAACCTAGGTGCCGAAATGATCGAACTCCACACCGGGGCCTTTGCTCTGACGACCAGTCTCGAGCACGAAACCGAACTCCAACGACTCCAGGTCGGCGCGGATCTGGGAAATCACCTTGGATTGCAAGTAAATGCAGGGCATGGCATTCATTTAGAGAATCTTAAGGAGTTATTTTACGTAAATAACTTAAAAGAGTTCAACGTCGGCCACACCTTGGTATCGAGGGCCATCTTCATCGGATTCCGGGCTGCCGTAGCGGAAATGAAAGCCGCCATGCTCAACTATCCCGGCTAAAGTCATGAACTTGATTGGAATCGGGATTGATGTCGTCGAGGTTAGTCGCGTGAAGTCGTCGCTCGATGAATTCGGAGAGCGATTCCTCAAGCGGGTTTTCACAAAAGAAGAGCGCGAATACTGCGGACGACAGAAACGTCCGGAGCTTCATCTGGCGGCCAGATTTGCCGCAAAGGAGGCCGTCGCGAAAGCATTTGGCACGGGAATCGGGAAGGAAATCGGCTGGCTGGATCTGGAAATCTGCCGCCGCGACTCTGGGGAACCGGTGGTGATCCTTTCAGGAGGGGCCGCCGAATACGCGGAAGCACGTGGCGTCATTCAAGTCATGGTCAGTCTGACGCATGCCAAACACTACGCAGCAGCCAATGCGGTCATCATGGGCAAGTAAGTCCAAGGAGCAGCAGGGAGTTCGCTCGCTTGGTTTCAAACTCCGCATTACATGTATTGTGTGAAGTTACGTCCCGTGTGGGCGGACTTTCTAGATTCAATGGATTGAGGCTTTCCCAGGGATCATTCCCTGAACAAGCTTCGCGCCGTGGCTGAGGAATTGCTAAATTACCGGAATCGGATTGGATCAGCAATTGAGTTGCGCGATCAGGCGCTTGTGTCCGAGTTGAGCGCGAAAATGCATTACGCAGACCTTGCCTCACTTTATGAGGATCTCGAGGATGATGAGCGGCACTTCCTCGCGTCCGCTCTCGGTGCCGGAAATTTCTCGCCCATTCTTGCCGATATTCCAAACACCTTGGTCGAAGGCGCTCTCGGGCATTTTACGGAAGCCGAGCAGCTCGCCATTCTCGATTCACTTCCAGATGATGACCGGGTCGATATCCTCCAGGATCTCAGCGACGAAAGACGTCACGAGTTCCTCGACCTTCTCGACGAGAAAACCCAGAATGATACGCGGACGCTTCTTCGCTACGGCGAAGATACCGCTGGTGGCCGGATGACCACCCAGATCGGCAAAATCGGTGCCGATATGACCGTGAAGCAAGCGATCGACCATCTCAGGGCTGATTTGGAATCGACCGGAACGCTTGCCCGCATCTTCGTGGTCGACGAGATCGGTCGCTTGATCGGCAAGATCCGCTTGCGTGATCTGGCGTTCAATGACTGGGACACTCCCATCCGCGATGTCCTCACCACCGAGGAAAACAGTATTCTTGCCAGCGCTGACCAGGAGGAAGCCGCCAAAATGCTGTCCCGTTACGACATGGTTCTGCTCCCGGTTGTCGATGAATCCAACCGTCTTCTCGGCGTGATCACTTCGGATGATGCCATTGAAATTATCGAGGAGGAATCCACCGAGGATATTGAGAAAGGCGCCGGTATTTCCGGAGAACAATCCGAGGAAAGCTATTTAAATACCTCGATTAAGGCCCATTTCCGCCGTCGTTGCGGCTGGCTCGTCATCCTGGCATTTCTCGCGATCCTCTCGGGCTTTGTCATGATGCGCTTCGAGGAGACCTTGACCAATGTCTACCTCCTGTCGCTTTTTCTCCCCATGGTGGTCGCGGCCGGTGGCAACACCGGCGGCCAGGCCTCGACGATGGTCATTCGCGCCATGGCCCTGGGACAACTGAAACCCAGGGACACCCGCCGGGTTGCCTGGAAGGAATTCCGGCTCGGTTTGCTTCTGGGTGGATTGCTTTCCGTGGTGATTGGGGTGTTCGCTATTTTTGCCCCACCCGCCTTGCAGTTCACCTTGCCGCCCGGGGTTAACTTCACACAATTCGGCCTTACGGTCGCCATCGCCCTTGGGGTTCAAGTCGCCACTTCCACTCTCATTGGCGCCCTTTTGCCCATCGGAGCCCGCGCGATCAAGATGGACCCGGCCATCATTGCGGCGCCTGCCATCACCACCGTGGTCGATGTGACAGGAATGGTGATTTATTTTACGGTCGCGCGCAGTATTCTAGGTCTATGAGATTTTTGATTTCTCTCTCAATTGTTACCTCCTCCCTGGCTTTCGGACACGAAGGTCATTCCCACAATCCTGCCACCTCGGAAATGACCGGCGCTGCCAAGGTCTTTTTGGCCAGTCTCGATGAGACCCAGAGCAAGGCGGCCCGGTTTGAATTCAAAAACGCCGAGCGCGAAAACTGGCACTTTATTCCTATGGATCGCGAAGGAGTTCGCTTTGACTCGCTCAAGCCACACCAGCAACACCTGGCATTTGGACTTCTTGGAACCGGCCTGAGCCAGAAAGGTCTTCTTACTGCGACCCAGATCATGACGCTGGAGCAGATTCTTCGCGACCGCGGTGGCGATCCCGAAGTCCGCAATACTGAAAAATATTCCATCGCCATTTTTGGGGAACCTTCCGAGAGCGGGGTCTGGGGTTGGCGATTTGAGGGACACCACCTTTCACTCAATTTTTCGATCCTCGGTGACAAGGTGGTCGGAATGCCGGCCTTCTTCGGAACCAATCCAGCTGAACTTAGAGAGGGTCCCTTGAAGGGACTCCGTCCCTTGGGCGAAATCGAAGATGCCGCACGTTCCCTTGCCGGCGAATTAATGAAAGCAGGCAAATCGCCGGTATTTTCCATGGAGGCTCCCAAGGAGATTCTAACCGCCCAGGACAGCAAGGCCTCGGCTCAGAAAGTTGAAGGAATCACCTCCGATAAACTTAACGGAGAGGAAATTAAGAAGCTTCTTGGACTCATCCAGACGGTCGCTGAATTTCAGCGTAAAGAACTGATCAACGAAGCCCTGCACATGATCAGCACGACCCAGCGCAAGAAGTTGCACTTTGCCTGGGCGGGATCCTTGGAAAGAAATGGCGGTCATTATTTCCGCATTCAGGGCGTCGATTTCATCATCGAATACGCCAACACCCAAAACGATGCCAACCACGCCCACCTCGTTTGGCGCGACCTGAAAAATGACTTCGCCCGCGACGCTTTGAAGAAGCATTACGAGGAAGGTCACTAATTGTTAGAGAGACACTTTTAAAACGGCGTTCCGGATCATCTTCCGGACGCCGTTTTTTATTTCTCCCGGACGAGATAAGTCCGCAGCCGGACTTGGGTTGCGCGCTCTTCTTTCTTTTCAATCGCGCTCTTCACCGTGGCGAGGATCTCATCGCTCAGAGGAGCGGGACTCTCCAGGGTTACTTCAAAACCACCCCCGGACCTCCGGCTCAGCGAGACCAATCGCACCCCTTCGGGAAGTTCGGCTCTGACTGCCAATTCGAGCTCGGAGCTTTTGGATAGGCGGGACCGGAGAACCGAGGTGAGGGGGACGGACAGTCCGAAGCAAACGAGCAGGAGGACGATCAGGCCGCGCCTCCCCCACTCTCCCGTTTTGTGTTTGCCGCGAATCCCGGCGAGCAGGAAGTTGAATCCCGCCCCAAGCACGATCGCAACAATATTGGTGCCAAAGAGAAGAGCGGCTCCCTTCGCGATGGCAGTCTCACCCAAAGCCAAACAGATTCCCACCGTGTCTCCGAGACGACCTCTTCCGCCAATGCCCGGGTGAAGTCATCACCCGTGACGACTTTTGTCAGCACATCGTCCGCAGGAACCCTGGCCTTCCCCAGCATTTTCCCCAAATGGCGTTGCCCGACTTCGGTCGATAGCTCGTCGGCGTCGGGCCTCATTTGAAAGGCCACCGTCCCCAGTGGAGACAATGCATGCGCGAGCTTGAGAACCCGTCGCGAATGACGTCCTCCTGCAGATGGGACTAAAATTCGAGAATTCGCAGGGCAAAGTTCCCGGCCCAGCCGAATCGCCAGGACCTGGCAGCAAACGTCCTCAAAAACATCTTGGGAGAAAGGCAGGTCATCATCGTGGCTTGAGGTTTTGGCGTTCTTGCCAACGACGAGGAGCCGGGGCCATTCCTGCTTTGCCGCGCGTAGGACCCGGGACTTGCGATCAATCCCACTGAGATCCCGAATCAAGGCGACCCCGGGACCTGCAAGATCTGCAAGCCAGTCTGCGCCAGCCTTCTCGCTCGTTGCAATCCAGAGTTCAAGAACGTCTTCCCAGGCACCGGCGATTCTTAATCCGAGCTCTTTCAAAAAGATCGCCTCGGATTCATTTCGGATCACAACACAAAGAGACATCAGAATTTGCCAAATTTTCGATCTAATTCCTGAAAGGAAATCTGCACCAGGGTGGGACGGCCCGCGGGGTCGCAATAGGGCAGATCACATCTAAAAAGTTCATCTAACAGCCCTTTGACCGAAGAAAGGCTCCAATCGATTTTGCGTGCCCCGACTTGTGCCACCTTGGCCGCAAAGCCTTCGTAAGCAAGTCGCCGGACCCGTCCGCCCCCTTCCCGATCCAGCACGGAATCGACGAGATCGACCAAAACCTTCCGAATGTCATCCGACGGCAAAAAGGACGGGACCGCAGAGATTTGCACCGTCCGCCCTCCAAAATTTTCCATCGTGAATCCCGCATCTTCAAAGTGCTCCCGATGGCGCATTAGTAAATCAACATCGCGGGCATCCAGTTCCAGGAGCACGGGAACCAGAAGACCCTGGGAGTCGATGCGGTCATCGCGATTCAAAAGCTCCTCGTAAAAAATCCGCTCACGGGCGGCCAGGGGCTCGAAGAGAACCAAGCCCTCTTCTCCTTCAAGCAAAGCGTATCGATTCGAAATCGCTCCAATGATCCGAAAATCCGGAGCCTCGCTCTTCTCCTTCTCGCCGGAAGCCAGTTCGGGTTGTTCCTCATGGCGCCACTTAGGGAGGGGGCGGGCTGGTCCTTCTGAAGTCAGGGTCGCGGGGTCGCGGATCACTTTTTGGATTCCATCGACCAGCTCCAATTTTACGGGCGAAAGAGAAGGATTCGAGACCACGGGCTGGATGATTTCTTTGGGTCTCAGCGCTTGTTCAACTGCTTCCAGGATCGCCAGTCGCACCTGCGCCGCGTCCCGGAAGCGAACCTCGCGCTTGGCCGGGTGGACGTTGACATCCACGAGAGTGGGTTCCATCGAAAGCCAAAGCCAGGCAGCCGGTTGAAGACCTTCCTGCACCGATCCCTTGAAGGCCTCGCGAAGAGCCCGCGAAATCATGCCGTCTTCCACCGGGCGACCGTTCAGAAAAACGTATTGATGTTTCCTCCCGCTCCTCGCGAAGGAAGCCGGCAGGACAGCGCCTTCCACCGAAACACCCCGGGAGCCATACTTTGGCACCGTCACGAGTGATTTTCCGGATTCGCTTCCGGTCATTGCTTCAATCCGCACCCGTCGATCCGAGGTGGCCGGGAGATCCAAAACGACCCGGCCATCCTTGCGGAGAACCCAGCCAATCCCCGGGGAGCAAAGAGCATGCAGGCGAATCTGATGATCAATATGCGCGGCTTCTGTCGTCTCAGCCTTGAGAAATTTCTTACGGGCGGGAACATTAAAAAACAGGTCACGAACTTCAATCGAAGTTCCCACCGGACAGCCCACTGCTTTCGGTTCGTGAACCCTTCCTCCATCGACACGGACTTCCGTTCCTTCGACCGAGTCGGCTTCACGGGTCTGCATCGTAAACCGCGCGACACTTGCGATACTGGGAAGAGCTTCGCCACGAAAGCCCAGCGTGAGAATGCCGTTGAGATCTTCGGAGCTTCGCAGCTTGCTGGTGGCGTGACGTTCCAATGAACGGACGGCATCCTCAGGGCTCATCCCGCACCCGTCATCCCGCACCCGAAGCATCGCAACGCCCCCGCGTTGGATTTCCACTTCAATCTTCCGGGCACCCGCATCAATGCTATTCTCGACCAACTCTTTGATGACACCACGGTTATTTTATTTGTGATATCTGAGTGCATGTGGCTGTAAGGAAAAGCACTTTGGGCTAGACAAATCGGGCGATTCCTGATCAGTTACGACTGACATGAACTCTAAACTCGAAAACGTGTTCGC
>Ga0209390_10002568_pt1 | contig 31456 bp, 27 predicted proteins | sample BON01_FD_187212 | JGI IMG/M metagenome (GOLD analysis project Ga0209390, IMG submission 187212) | Freshwater microbial communities from Lake Bonney liftoff mats and glacier meltwater in Antarctica - BON-01 (SPAdes) (version 2) | ecosystem: Environmental > Aquatic > Freshwater > Ice > Glacier...
CTTGCCTTTGAAGAATGAAGTTGTGATACCTCCATCTTCGCAAAGAGGCCGTTTTTATGCGCCCTCAGTTTCAATTGCCAAGTCACTCCAATTACCCCAGCCTCATTGCGGCTTGCCAGCCACACCCTCGTTATTGGATGTCGACGCTGCAACGGGAAATTTATCCACCCTGATCGGCAGCGGCGGAAAGTTACTGCTGGCGAATCGCCCACAAGTGCTTGAACGTTCGCAGATAAATCGTCCCGTTGGAAACTGCGGGAGACGCCGACTGATCTTCGCCCAGGTCATTCACAGCCAGACTTTTGAATTCTCGACCGGCCTGCACTACGGTGACTCGCCCATCGCGAGCCGTCAGGTATAGCTTGCCGTCAGCGAAGACCGGAGAAGCTCGGTGGCGTTGGCGATGAGTGGCTTCGGAGTACACTTCTTTTCCGGTCATGGCCTCCAGAACGGTCAGATTGCCGTTCTCCATGCAGAGGTACACCAGATCATCGACGATGAGCGGTGTCGGGACGTCAGGAGTTCGCTTCCATGCCCAAAGCTGCTTGTCGGCAATGCCCGTGATGTCTCCCGAGCCATCGGGTTTGATCGCAAGAACCGGATGCTGCTTGGCAGATGGGACGACGATAATCCCAGGGGCGGAAACGGGAGACGCCACAAAGCGAAGAGTCGGATCGTAGGGCAGCACCTGATCATCTCGTCGATTCAGCCCGCCACAGCGCCACAGTTCGTGACCATCTTTCAAATCATGCGCGACGATGAAATCAGCTCCGTGACTGAGCAGAAATTTGGTCTCGCCGTCATGGTACATCATCGGAGACGCATAGGAATGTTCGTTCTCGGCTTCGGCATCGCTGGGACGATCGACTTTCCAGATCTCTTTACCGGACTTTGCATTGAGGGCAACAACAACCGCTTCTCGCGTTTTGGGATTTCCTTCGCCGTGAATCAGCTGCAGGTACAGGACGCCATCTTCCAGCACCGGCGTGGAACTCATGCCGAACTGAATGCTGAACTTGCCGTAACGATCCTGAACGTTGAACTTCCATGTCTCCTTGCCATCGACGGAGTAGCAGCCAAGCGTTCCTTCGCCCATGAAAGTCCACACATGTTTGCCGTCCGTAATTGGAGACGGCGACGCGGAGTTGCCTTCATCTCCGCGAGCGATCTGGTTGCCCGACGAGACCACCTGCTGCCACAGTTTTTTGCCTCTTGTGTCGACAGCCATCAGCAACAATTCGTCCGTGCCGTTTGCCGAAGTCAGAAAAATCGTGTCACCCCAGACAACAGGCGTGGCGCCGGCGGGTCCTGGAAGTTCCAGCTTCCATGCCACGTTCTTTGTGGCACTCCATTCTGTGGGCAGACCTTTTTCCGTGCTGATGCCGTTGCTCGTGGGTCCGCGCCAGCCGGGCCAGTTTTCAGAGACTACCGGAGGACAAAGGCTGACAGAGACGGCAGCGAGCACAAAGGCCTGGAACAGCTTGACCACGATGACAATTCCTCACAAAGGCAGGACGAATGCGGAGAGGCTGGTCAGTGTGTCGTGAGCTATCCCGACCGTCAATCCAAGCATGCTTTCTCGTGCGGTTTCTGCACGCAGGCGAGATGTGGGCGCGACGAGGCGATCGAGTTTCTACGTCGCCGTGTCAGTAAACGGCGCGGTCGTTTCGCTGGCCGCCCTGAGGAACGCCCGGGCGTACATTTTCAGGACCGACAGGCAGTCCCTGGAACATTCGTTGCTCTGCTGCGCGCCGCGATTCACTTCGAGGCCGCTCATAGCCGCGCGGTGTCGAATGCATCGAAGGTCCGATGTCTGGATCCGGGAAGGGATCCTGCCTTTCGAACGCTTCGTTTTCTGCGCTGGGCATCCACGTATACAGCGACGGAAATCGAGTGTTCTGCGAGTTCATGCAGCCGGTGGTCGCGAGGACAACGAAGGCCATCAGCAGCGCCCCGTGTCCCACAATGATTCTTCCGTGCAGCGTGCGGCGCGCTCCATCGCAGTAATGCAAACGCGATGTCATTCTTTTCATGTTCGCGATCACCTTTCTGCAATGCTCAGAAAAGCCCCTTTTCTGAGCCCGTTGTTGACCGAGCACTTCGCCGCTTTGGAAAGACCGCAGGCTAACAGCAGGTTCCGCCGAACCACAACACCAGTTCGGCAGTTCATGCTCCAATAACAGTCCCTGGACGACTTGTAATGTTTACAAACACGGATTTTCGTTTTGCCCGTTCGATCCCCAGCCGCCCCCGAGCTCGTCTCGGGGGTTCATACCGACTTTGCACTACCACACGAGCCTGGTGAAAAGGCGATATAAACCCCTGACGCAAGCTCAGGGGCGTGGCGCGACGAACCCAGAACGCCCTCGCATCATTCGGGGTCGCAAAAACTGCGGAGCCAGGAATAATTGGCTGATCCGAGCCCGAGGATTGCGGTGAGATTCAGAACCTGCGACCTTAAATCACAATCGTCCCGTGCCGCCCTTGTTCCGGGGCGTAGTCGTTTAACAACAATACCGTTCAATTATTCATAGTAGCAGGCAAATCCCTGTGCCGCAGCCGCAAGAAACAGTGTTTTAGCAGCTTGGCGGACGGCACACGGAGTGTGCCTGCTACTTTTTGAACGGTATTGCGTTTAACAACGTCGCCGAGACACGCTTCGGCGGCATTCAATCGTTCAGGAGTCATTCAGGTGATCATTACCGGCATTGATGTGTGTCCGTTGACGGGAGCAACAGTCGACGGCGGATGGCCTCAGGGACATGAGCCTCAGGAAAACCTTCATACGCTGGTCGCTGTACACACCGACGCCGGCAACACTGGATACGGCAGCTGCTTCACCTCCGGCAAACTGATCGTCGGCGCGGTTGAACTTCTGTGGCCGATGCTCAAGGGCGAAGTCGCGATTGAACCCGAACGCGTCACCGAGAAGCTGCACCAGTCAACATTTTGGCAAGGCCGCGGCGGATCGGTGACGCATGCAATCAGCGGCATCGACATCGCTCTGTGGGACCTGATGGGCCAGGCCTGTGGTCAACCGATTTCACGACTGATGGGCGGCAACTATCGCGATCGCATCAAGCCCTACGGATCCATTCTGTTCGACGAACCAGAAGCCCTCGCCCGCAACCTGGAAAGCGTTGTTAACCGTGGCTTCAAAGCCATTAAAATGGGATGGCGTCCGTTTGGTCGACGTGATCGTCAGTTCGACGAACATCTGATTCAGACAGCCCGTGATACGGTTGGCGATCATGTTGAACTGATGGTTGACGCTGGCGGCAGCGAACAGTTCTGGCCTCACGGAACCAACTGGGCTCGCAACACGGCGACGATGCTCGCCGACTATGACATTGTGTGGTTTGAAGAAGCACTGCCGCCGGACGACATCAACGGCTTCGTCGAACTGACTCGCGTGTCTCCCGTCCCCATTTCCGGCGGAGAAGTTTTGACTCGGCGACAGTCGTTTCAGCCGTGGCTCGAACGCCATGCGGTGGATATTATCCAGCCGGATGTCACCAAAAACGGGGGACTCAGCGAATTCCGACGCATCGCCTGCATGGCTCAGGACCACAATGTGCAAGTGGTTCCTCATGGTTGGAACACCGCTGTGGGCCTGGCCGCGGACTTGCAGATTTCCGCCTTCCTGCCCGTCGCCCGTTACGTCGAATATCTGACACCATGTGCCTACATGGACGAACTGACTGCCGACCCGTTTGTGATCGACGGCGAGGGCTTTTTGAAGATCCCAACGAAGCCCGGGCTTGGCATCGAAATCGACCCTGCGAAGCTCAAACGCTTCTGCCCGAACCGAAATGAGTTCCGATAGAGGCCAGGAACGCTGCGATTCTTTTCGTAATTTTCGTGGTTAAAAACGAGATGCTGAATCGCATGATTTCAACCACGAAATACACGGAAGGCACGAAAAATTGCAAAGTGTAAAAAGAAGGGACGGTGACGCAGCAGTGGGAACACTGGCTGAGTTGCGTCCTTTTGCCTCTGCGATTCTTTTCGTAATTTTCGTGGTTAAAAAAATGACCTGCTGAATCGCATGATTTCAACCACGAAAGACATTAAAACGGAGCCGACTCATCAGCAGGGCCGAAGTCGGGTTCGTCGTCGTAGTCAGCGGGTGCGGCGTTGTCGGTGCCGGACATCAGTTGATAGCCGGTGGCTTCAGCGCTGAGGAAGAATTTAACTTCGCTCATGGCGTCCTTCTGCCACTTTCGTCCGGTCAGGCGGTAGGTCACCTTCACCTTGTCGCCCACCTTGAGGTTGTCGACAGAATCGCAGGCCTCGGAAATGAACTCCAGCGGAATAAAATTGGTGAAACGCCCATTGGTCTGTTCAAGTACAACTGTGCGTTTACGAAACCCCTTTTGTCCAAAGGTTTTGGTTGGTTCGATCAAATGAACCTGACCGGTAACAGTCGCGTCGGCCATGGGATTTCCTGTAGATCTTAAGCGTCAAATTGAATGAATTGCCGTTCAGGTACCCATGTTACGTCTCCCGACGGGGAGTCTCAAGCCGCTGAGCCGTTGGTGTGCAGAGACCGACTGATTTCCGTCGAAATCCGACCGATCGCGGCCACCATGAATTGGGAATGGGCAGGATTCGTGGTTTAATCGCAATTCCAGGTTGTCGTCTTCAGTCAGGAACCTTCATGACGTCCCCGAATATTGTTGTCGCAGTTACCGGAGCCAGCGGATCGATTTACGCGATTCGCCTTGTCAGCGCCCTGCTTGTCGCAAACCGCACAGTGCATCTCGTCACCAGCAGCGCTGCTCGACAGGTCCTTCTGCGAGAGCTGGAAGCCGACTTTCCGTCCATAGGGGCCGACGAATCTCTCTGGCGAGCCTCCCTGGAAAAGATTCTCACCGGACCAATCGCCGTGAAGTGGGGCTTCGCAGAAAAGCCTGCCTGCAGCGGTCTGACCGGCAGCGCGGGATCATTGAAAATTCATGGCATTTCGGATTACTCGGCCGGCATTGCCAGCGGATCTTTTATGACCGCCGGCATGGTCATCTGCCCGTGCTCCATGGGGACTCTGTCTGCCATCGCATCGGGCGCATCGACCAATCTGATCCATCGTGCGGCAGACGTGCATTTGAAGGAACGCCGGCCGCTGGTCCTGGTGCCGCGGGAAACACCTTTGAGCGTCATTCAGCTCGAAAACATGACCCGAATCAGTCGGGCAGGCGCCACAGTGCTGCCTTCGATGCCCGGGTTTTATCATCAGCCACAATCGGTTGCTGATCTTGTGGATTTCGTCGTGGCTCGCATTTGCGATCACCTGCATGTGCCGAACACTCTGATGCAGCGCTGGGGCGAATAACCGCTAAAATCGCCAGTCCTGAACCGCGCAGCAGAAGTTCCGCTCGTTCCCCATTTTCTGTAGAGCTCAAAGTCAGAATTCAATGGGACCAGGCCGACAATCCGCGACAGGCCGGCACTTCGTCGGCACCCGGCTGCTCTCCAGCTTTATAGGCGGCCGATCGATTCTGAACCCGTGCGATTGGGTTTCAGAAAACATCGCTGCTCGCGGGACGTGTGCTGCGACATTGAGACAAGGGAATCTGATTCCCGTGAAGGCTAGGCTGATCATGACAAATTCCGTTCGCCCGCTGCGTGTGGTTCTGGCGTCTTCCGAAGCGGTCCCGTTTTCGAAGACCGGCGGACTGGCCGACGTGGTCGGCGCCCTGGCGAAATCACTTGATCAGCTCGGTCATGACGTAACCGTCGTTGTTCCTGATTATTATGCGATGCGACAAAGGGCAAAGGGTCTGCCCTCGATCACAGAAACCGGCATGCGTTTTTCGATTTCCATGAGCGGTCGCCTGGTCATGGGGTCCGTGAACTGGACGACGCTGCCGGGGACCGGCGTGAAAGTCCTGTTGGTTCGGCAGCCGGACTATTTTGATCGCAGCCAGCTGTATCAGGAACATGGTCACGGTTACGTCGATAACTGCGAACGCTTCTGTTTCTTCAGTCGCGCCGTGCTGGAAATCTGCCGGCAGATGGTGCTCCGGCCAGATGTGATTCACTGCAACGACTGGCAAACAGGGCTCATCCCCGCTTTGCTTCACAGCCAGTATTCTCAACTGCCGGGCTTTGAAAAAACGACCAGCGTGATGACGCTGCACAACATGGCGTACCAGGGCCGCTTCTGGCATTTCGACATGCCGCTGACCGGCATGGACTGGAAACATTTCAATCATCACCAGATGGAAGCGTGGGGCGATCTGAACCTGCTGAAAACCGGCATCGCATTCGCCGATCAGATCACCACCGTCAGCCCGACCTACGCGAAGGAAATCTGTCATCCGGATGGCGGCTACGGTCTGGAAGGCCTGTTGAAATATCGCGGCCGTGATCTTGTTGGCATCCTGAACGGGATCGATGACGAAGTCTGGAATCCGCAAACGGACGCGTATCTGCCCGCAAAATATTGTTCGTCGACCGTGGCCACCGGCAAGCCCGCCTGTAAAGCTCACCTTCAGCAACGCATGAGCCTGCCTCAGAACGCCGACGTTCCGCTGTTCGGCATGGTGTCACGCATGGCCGATCAGAAGGGCTTTGACCTTGTGATGGGCTCCGCTGACCGACTGCTGCAGCAGAACATTCAAATGGCGTTTCTGGGAACCGGCGATCCTCAATACGAAACCCAGTTGCGTGATCTGGCGAAGCGATATCCCCAACAAGTGGCGGTCGAAATCGGATTCGACGAATCCCTGGCGCATCAGATCGAAGCCGGATCTGATGCGTTCATGATGCCCAGCCGATTCGAACCGTGTGGTCTGAATCAGATGTACAGCCTGCATTACGGCACAGTTCCAATCGTGCGCAACGTTGGCGGACTGGCCGATTCTGTGGTCGATTTTGACTCGAATGCTGAATCCCCGGAGCTCGTTGCGAAGTCTCTGGAAACCGGGACCGGGTTCGTCTTTTCGGACTACTCCCGCGAAGCATTTGCCGCGACTGTGGAAAGGGCCATCCAAACGTATTCGCAGAAATCGACGTGGCAGCGACTGGTTCAGAACGGCATGGCCGGCGACTGGTCATGGACTCGCAGCGCTCAATTGTATGTTGACGTCTATCGCAAATCGCAGGTCCGCAGTAGGACCAGAACCGCAGAACGCCGAGCGTGATTTGGGATTTGAAATTTGAAATCTGAGATTCTTCTCTACAAACACCGCAGCGCCTGCTCAGGGGCGATTCCTTTCACGGTTTCCACATGACCGATCTTTGACGGCAGCACAAACCGGAGTTCGCGGCCTTCGGTCTTTTTGTCCAGCATCATGCAGCGAACAATTTCTTCGGGCCGCTGGCGAAGTTCGTTCGGGACGGTGACCGGCAATTTCAGGGCGGTCAGGAGGGCCACCTGGCGAGCGGTCTCGGTGGATCCAATTCGTCCGAGCGATTCCGCAAGACGGCTGGCGCAGACCATACCGATCGAAACCGCTTCTCCGTGCAGCAGTGCCCCGTATCCGGACAATGCTTCGAAGGCGTGAGCGAAGGTGTGTCCGTAGTTGAGCATCGCTCGGAGCCCGCTGGTTTCAAATTCGTCCTGACGAACGACGTCGGCTTTGAGCTCACAGCTGCGAGCAACCACGTGCCGCAGGACGGCTGGATTACGATCGTTCAGGCCAACAATATTTGCTTCCAGATAGTCGAAGAATGCAGGGTCCAGGATGACGCCGTACTTCACAACTTCGGCAAGCCCCGATCGATACTCCCGGTCCGGCAGCGTATTCAATGTGGCAAGATCAATCAGCACGCCGATCGGCTGATGGAACGCGCCGATCAGATTCTTGCCTCGCGGATGATTGATTCCCGTCTTGCCGCCGACCGAACTGTCGACCATGGACAGCAGGGTGGTCGGAACCTGGATAAATCTCAGCCCGCGAGCATACGTTGCGGCAACGAAACCAGCCAGATCCCCGGTGACGCCGCCTCCAACAGCTACTACGATTGTGCGTCGATCTGCAGCCATGTCGACCAGCTGGTCGTACAGCAACTGAGTCTGTTCGTAAGACTTGGACTGTTCGCCGGACGGCACGCTGGCCAGACGCACTTCCGCGCCAGCCTGCTGAAGACTTGCCTGCACGGCGGCTCCGTGGATGTTCTGGACGGTGGCGTCGGAAACGATCAGGAACCGGAGTCCCTTTGCGTCCGGCTGTTGCAGCCAGGAGGCCACAGTCGGCCCTGCATCTGCCGTGCAGCCTTCGTCGATGACGATGTCATAGCTGCGTGTACCCAGTTGAACATGAACCAGACGGTCCCAGGAAGTTTCGGGCGAGTTCATCAGACGACGGGAACCTCAGGTTGGCAGGAAGTTGATTATCAGGAAAGATCTGGCCGAATCGGCGAATCCGGGCGGGTGAGTCCGCAGGACGGTTGAAACAGACGAAGAGGATTGGTGAGACTATGCCGCGTTGCGTTGCGGCGTTCGACATTCAACCTTAGCTGGCCGTGTCCGACATCAGTCGTTTCCTGTTCGGCTGCAACATGGGTTTACTATAGTTTGAGTTCGCAGTGCGAACCACCACTCAGGCATTCCGGATTCTGGAAACATCAATGCTGGCAAAGCGTATCATCCCGTGTCTCGACGTTCACGCAGGCCGAGTGGTCAAGGGCGTGAATTTCGTCAACCTTCAGGACGCCGGAGATCCTGTTCAGATCGCTTACAAGTATGAGCAGCAGGGCGCTGATGAACTCGTGTTTCTGGACATTACGGCCAGTCACGAACAGCGTGATATCATTCTGGACGTCGTCTCCCGCACATCCGAAGTGGTTTTTATGCCGCTGACCGTGGGTGGTGGCATTCGCACGGTGGACGATATCCGTCGTCTGCTGAACGCCGGCTGCGATAAAGTTTCCATCAACTCCATGGCGGTTAAAAATCCAGCGTTCGTACGTGAGGCGGCTCTTCGTTTTGGCAGCCAGTGCATTGTCGTGAATATTGATCCCAAGCGAATCCAGAAAGATGGCCGGGAATTCTGGGACGTGCATGTCAATGGCGGACGAATCCCAACGGGACTGCAGGCTGTGGAATGGGCCAAAGAAGTCGAACGACTGGGGGCCGGGGAAATCGTGCTGACCTGCATGGACGCTGATGGAACAAAGGACGGCTACGATCTTGAGATCACTCGTGCGGTGGCCGATGCGGTTTCTATTCCCGTCGTTGCCAGTGGAGGTGCCGGATCACCCGAACATCTCTATCAGGCCGTGACCGAAGGCGGCGCCAGCGCGGCGCTGGCGGCCAGCATTTTCCACTACGGCACTTACACGATCGAAGAGACCAAACGCTACATGGCCGAACGCGGCGTCCCGGTTCGACTGTAGGAATTAGCATCGCTCGATCAATAAGTGTCTGATCGTTGCCTTTCGCTCCTCGAAAGGACGCTACTTTCGCGGAGCGAAAGGCGACAATTATTGATCGACCGAGAATTGGCGATTCTGTCGACGTGCGGGATTTTCAACGCGCGGTAAAGTTCGCCCGAAAGATCTCTTCACGACTGCATAAATGCGAGATAGTAAAACCAGAGACCGGTGACTGACGTGAGCGTGATGTCGATCGTGGAAGCCCAGCCCAGCAAAGAGTGAACGCGGCTATGAGGGCCTGGCTGCGGATGAGTCCCAAATCGTTTCAAAGCCAGCACGGTCGTCGTGACCCACAGAAACGGCGTTGAGACCGCAAACACCAGGTGCAGCAACAGCCACGGTCTCACCGCTGCGATTTTGGCTGTGAACAGATCGGGACTTAGCTGCTGCCTGGCCACAATATTTTGCCAGCCACCATGGACCATCTGGATATCCACTTCAAAGGCCGTCACAGCGACCAGAAGGATGATTCCCAGGGCCAGTTGCAGACGCATGTGGCCAGCGTAGTTCCGTTTCACTTTGACCAGGAACAGGCTGAACAGCAGCAACGGCACGATCAGCACCAGGGCGCAGACAACAAAGTCCAGCATGAACGTTGTGGGATATCCGAGGAATCCGGTGCGAAACATGGTTACCCTGCTCGATCAGCAAACATCAGGAATGGCAAAAGCCCGGCATTCATGAAACGCCGGGCTTCTTAAAATGTTCGTTGAGGTTGTAGCTGAATTACTGCCTCAGTCCAGCAGGTTCCCAAAGGCAGCAATTCGCATCGGCTGCTTTTACTTCAGCAGAGTCTTCACGGCATTCTGGATCCCGTCCGTATCAATGCCCTGATGACCCATCTGCTGCCACAGTCCACCGGAACCCTCGCGGTGCGTTCCGATATTGTTGTAGCGACCTTTGAAGCCTCGCTTCAGCAGCTCGGTTCCAAACCGTGAACCAAGGCCAGTCGTCACGTTGAACGATTCGGCCACAAGCACCATCGGTGACGCTGCCAGCTTTGCCATCATCGCTTCGTCATACACGTTCAGCGTGGCTTTGTTGATCAGGCCCACGTTCAGGCCATGCGCCTTCAGCGTAATGACAGCATCCAGAGCTCGGTAAACTGTTTCGCCAAAGGTGACGATGTATCCATCTTTTCCTTCGCGGATCACTTCATCTCGACCAGTGACAAACTTGTAGTCATCGCCGTAAATGCGGGCTCCGTTTTCGTCCAGCAAATCGGGAACGCCCGAGCGTGTTGAGAAGATGAATCGCAGACCGGCGTCGGCGAAAATCTTTTTCAGGCAGGCACGGAACTGATGCTGGTCTGCAGGAAAGTACAGACGTGTCGTGTCACGCCCTTCCTCCGGCAGCCCGTTTGCGGCGAACATGTTATTGAGCCCGAAATGGCAGGTGTTGTCTGCCATGTCGTCGCAGCCCGCGTGGGAGAAGTGAGCCAGGACGTTGGCCTGGTTCAGACGCGCCATTGTAATTTCTGAAACCACCATTTCCAAAAACGCGGAGAAGGTGCCGAAGACTCCCTGCTTGCCGCTTTCGTAACCAAAGCCGGCGGCCGCAGAAAAGTTACTGCGTTCCATGATGCCGCCGCGAACAAACACTTCCGGATGAGCCGCGCGAATATGATTCAGGCCGCAGGAACCTTCAAGGTCACTGTCAAAGACCCGTACCGAAGCGACTCGTTGCGCTTCCGACATGCCGTCCAGAATGTCGTTCAGAATCTTGCCGAACAGGTCTCGGTTCTTGCCCACACTCTTCGAGCAGCTGCCTTCATAAGTCGGCCCCGACGGCCCCTTCTTCACATTGTCCAGGTACTGAACAGCCGCAGTCAGGCCGCGGGATGTCAGGTAGTCCTTTGCCACGGACACCTTGATGACGTCGTGACCGTGAATGCTGCCTTCGAGTCCCTTGATGCCGACGCACATCTTGCGACGGTTGATCAGAGCTATCGGGCCGGTTGTTGTCACGGCGGCACACATGCGCGAGTACAAAGTCCGCAGGTCTTCGCCGTCGCCGATATCCACTTTCAAGCCATGGCCTTCCAGAGTCTTTGCGACGCAGAAACCTCTCATATAGTCTGACGGATGTCCGGCGATGGTGACGTCGTTGTCATCGATCAGCAGTTTTACGTCCAGGTTCTGGGCAACCGCCAAGCGAGCGGCCTCGGCGTCGTTGCCTTCCATCTGAGATCCATCGGAGCCCAGCATAAAGACCACCTGACCCGGGCTGGCGATGGCCACGCCGTTGACGAACGGCCACATATGGCCCAGGCGACCAGACGAAAACTTGACGCCCGGCGTGAATCCACGCTCCGGATGGCCGGGCATATGGGACAGGTATTCGCGGTAGTGATAAAGCTTTTCGATCGGCATGTCGCCGTCAAGAACTGCCATTAGATACTGTGTGGCGACTCGGTGACCGGCTTCGTCAAAAAATATCGGAAGGACAGCCGGTGTGCCGCCCGACGCGCTGTGCTTCATGAAGGCATGCATGATGCAAACTTCAGGCACCGTGTCGTATGGACCACCGGTGTGTCCGCCGAGCCCCTTTGCGTCGGCGATGGCGGTGAAGAATACGATGGCATCCCGGCAAATCTGGATATTCTTACTCAGAGTTTCCCACTGTTCCGACGTCAGCTTCGGATTTTTAGGGTCGAGTGGCAGGGCTTTATATTCATTGAGTGGAATCGGAAACTCGGCAGCCGCGGACATCTTCAGGTATCTCCATCAACGGGATCAGACAGGTAGTTGGCTGTTTCAATCGCCACCACTGGCCACTTGCACAGCTTTCGCAAGAAGAAAACAGCCTATTTTCGATTCAGACCAGAACAGGTCACCTGCGATTGCCGGAAGTATGAACTCAGACCCAGGAATTGCAATTCATTGTCCGTTTCCTGACCTCCTGAACGTCAATTTCTCAGTTGAGGCTGTCTGCCTGACGTAGAAACACTCCCGCAGCAGCTTCGCAAACCACTTGGTTCCCCGCGAAGTCGCCTGTCGCTCCAGCGTCGTAGATGAGTGACTAAATCTCAACCGGGATCGCTCATGTTTAACCCGACTCGCAGAGGAGGCGGCTCACTGTGGTTCCTCCTCTCCGAGTCGGGTTAAATGATAAACCAACCGGCCGCATTGCAAGTCATCCTGAGACGGGCACTGCGATATGGGCTTCTTCGGCGGCGGAAGGTACATCCATCGGTGCGGCCGTCTGGACCCATTGCAGGCACGCATGTCCGGCCGACATGTGGTCGGAGATCTCTTCCATGCAGATCCCGGCAGCCAGCAGAATAAGATGATCTCCGTCTCGCAGCGGAGCGTAGCCGTTGTTGGCAAGCACTTCCGGAAGACGTGAAAGTATCGTGGGCACGGACGACGAAATCGTATTTCCGTAATGCTTTAAATTGTTCAGGTACTCAAACTGCGGAAACTCATTTCGAGCGGCCGCAAGCAATGCTCGCAGAAGTTTGCCGCTGGGTTGATGAGGAATCACGATCACTCGCTGGCCCCGAAGGACATCGATGGATGAAGCGGCCGAACGCAGTCCTGAGAGCATCATTTCGATGCCGTTCAGGAAAACCGGCTCCGCATTCATTCGCATCACAGTGCGACGAATCGGTGCTCCTCGAAAGCAAAAGCCATCCGCAGTTTCACGACTAAACAGCGGCGCAGGATTTGGCCGCAGCTCTTCCAAAACCGGAAAGTCATCCGAGCACACATGGGAAACAGGCAACCCGCGTCCACGCTCAAGCACAACCGCCGTCGCGCCCGCCCCAACGATCCCGCAGAACAAACGATCCGAAGCGTCATGCCATGTTTCGGGTGTTTCAATATTCAGAATCGCAACCCGAGTGATCGTATCATCAGCTGCCATGAGCAGCACCGCCTCATGCAGCACTTTCAGAAATCCACTGCAACCGAAGTTGAATGGAAGCATGGACGTCGGTGCCAATCCCAGCGTCTGGCATAATTCCGTCGCCAGCTTCTGACACGCGTGAGAATCCGTGTGCGAATGGCACAGCATGATCGCTGAGAACTCTTTCAGCTGCAGCCCGGATTCCTGCTCAAGTCGCGAGCACAGGACAACTCCCAGATCGAGGGCTGTGATGCCCGGATGCAGGATGCGTCGGACCGAGATCCCGGTGGATCGCAAAACATTTTCCTGACTGGCGAAGCCAGATCCAGTGCCAAGCCGAGAGAGCTCTACAACTCGCGGGTTATCGACGAATTCGAACAGATCATCACGATCATAAACATCAACAATGCTGGACAGTCCAAACATGGGTTCTCGTTCAGTGAAGAACTCTTCCATGAAACGCTCCGAGGCGGTTTTAATAAAATGCGGGCAGCATTAAAAGCGTTGCCCGCGAGTGGAACACAGTCGCGACGGAATTCACACCTGAATTTCGTAGCCCTTACGCTGTTCACGGGCTTGCCACAAAGCAGCCTCCGGGTCGCCAGTGATCTGCTCGTTTTCAGGATCCCACTGGAGAGTCCTGTTAAGCCGAATGGAAATATTGGCGAGATGACAGACGGTCATCGCCCGATGATGACTGTGAACATCGCTGATTGGCTGCGTACGATCGACGATGCACTCGAAGAAGTTCTTCATGTGATTGCCTGGCTGCTTGCCTTTGTAGAGAGCCTTCAGTGTCTCTTCCTTCAAAGGATTGTCCTTCAGACTGTCGACGGCGACTCCCGTCAGTTTGCCGCGATTCACAAAAATTCGACCTTCAGTGCCTTCCAGCATCAGGCCGTTGTCAAATCCCAACTCGTCAGCTCTGTCACGGATATGCAGCACGGCGTTATTGGCAAATGTGGCCGTGACATGAAAATTGGTCGCCGTATTGTATTGAGAGGCATCGGTCGGCCTTCCGTTCTCGAACGGAACCGGGTGCACGACCATGACTGGCTCAACCTTCACCGGACCTGTGTTTTCCAGATTAAACGCCCAGGCAGCGATGTCCACATGGTGAGCACCCCAGTCGGTCATTTTGCCGCCCGAGTACTCATACCACCAGCGGAACTCATAATGGCAGCGGGAGTTGCCGTAGTGTCCATCCGTCTTTTTGAAGCGATAATCAGTCAGCGGTGCCTGGCCGAGCCACATGTCCCAGTTCAGGCCAGCCGGAACGTCCGCTACTTCAATCGGACCGCTTGAAGGAGCACCACCGATGGCGACCGTCACGGTTTTCAATTCGCCAATCCGTCCTTCACGAATCAAAGCTACGGCGTGAAGGAATCGCAGGTCCATTTCGCTGCGCTGCTGAGTCCCCACCTGAAAGACTCGACCGGTTTCTTCAAGCACCTTGCGAATCTGCTTGCCTTCTTCAATCGTCAAAGTCAGTGGCTTTTCGCAGTAAACGTCTTTGCCGGCTCTCATCGCTTCAATGGCAATTTTGGAATGCCAGTGATCGGGCGTCACGATGGTGACAACGTCGATGTCCGGGCGATCCAGAATCTTTCGATAGTCTTCATACATGTCCACAGTGCGTTCGGCACCCGGCTTGCTCTGAAGTTCCAAAGCCTTCGCTTTTCCCTTTTCGACATGGGCGACATCGACATCGCAAACGGCAGCACAGTCAGAAAACGCCATCGCGTTCGGACCCACCCCGTTCCACCGATCACCGGTGCCAATACATCCCAGAATTGGTCGCTCGTTCGGAGATTGAAACGGTGCCGCCATAGAACTCGGGGCGAACCAATACGGGGAGGATGCTGCCGCGAGGCCGGCAAGGCTGGTTGTTTTTAGGAAGCCGCGTCGATTTGAAGATGACATGTGAACAAGCCTCTACTGCAATTGTGGGGGATCTTGCAAGAACCTGCTTTTGGAACCCGTATTCAGAATCACGAATTCGCGCGGGGGTAAGTTTACGCGAGGACAGGCAGGACTTCCAAACGTTAAGGGCTCTTCATAATGCTGAATCGACAAAACGAGCCCTTCAGAAGGGCCAGCACGACGATTACGGGCACTTTATCGCGCCCAGCATGCCCCTGGGAACTCTAGGATCTTCGTCATGCGGGTGGCGTGGAGGTAATCGAAACTGCGACGATCACGCTGCCGGGGTCTGGTGCTGAGCCTTTTCAGCTTTGTTCGGAGGCTGCTCCTGGTTCTCGCAGTCGCTGGAAATCTGTCATTTCCGCCAAACACAAACGTGGTCATGGACGTAAGTTGGATCGACCTGACCGAGTTAAGAATTTTTTAGTCCACCTCGCCAGGGAGCCTAGGGCGTTCTGGTGCGTTCTGGATGCGATGAGATTTAACTGGCACCAAATGAAAGTGGCATCGCCTGCTTCTACAGACGATGCCACAATCAAGGACTGCTCGCAGATAAATAAAGTCAGGAGAACAGACTGAACATCTCCGTATGGAAAGCGCGAGCACTGCCCGGAACCCCCGGGCAAAGGATGGAAACCGCGTGAGGTTGCCAAGGCAATTCACACGAATGAACCCAAACATCTGAACAGCGAACATCAGCCGAAATGGGAGTCCGCTACGACCATCAACAGATCTAATGCATAGCAACCTTCGTGCCAGCTTGTGCAGTTCTGAATAAATACAAACAGAAGGTGAAGTTTTCCCTCTGCCAATTGCAGTGTAGCGGCTGAATTGAGACTGCCAAGGGCAAGGCAAAAAAAGATTTACAGGCCGATTTTGAGCCATTGCGGCAATCGGTGTCTCACCCTTCTTTCTGAATCCCGCAGAGCATTGACGTTTGCGAGTCTGCGCATCTCCCCTGACTGATGTTGAATTTTGCAGCCTTGCGGCTGATCAATTTTGACGCAGTTTATTGCTCCCCGCGGCCCAATGGCACTCATTTTTAGCGGAACGCGCCAAGCGTTTCGGTAGTCTGTTTGATTCGCCAGCCTTCCAAAAGCCGTGGCCGCTTCCGCTACGCCGATGCCTCACCAAATCGAGTACCATTGACCCGACGCCGTCTGTTTTGGAGTTCGCTGTTCGAAATCCAGGGCGATCAATCAATACACCGCTATCGGGAGGGCACGGCCATGGTGACTGTTTTTAGTTCGGTGTAATTGGCCAATCCAGCTTCGCCCAGTTCGCGTCCGATGCCGCTCATTTTGAAACCTCCAAACGGAGCGGCCGCGTCGAATGCGTCGTAGCAGTTGACCCATACCGTTCCGGCTCGCAGACTGTGAGCCATCTGATGGGCTTTCTGAACATCGCGAGTCCACACGGCGGCGGCGAGGCCGTAGCAGGTGTCGTTGGCTCGCCGAGTCACCTCGGCCTGGTCGCGGAATTTCAGCACGCTGAGCACCGGGCCGAAGATTTCTTCTCGAGCGATGTCCATCTGATCGTCGACGTTTGTAAACACCGTCGGCTTCACAAAATATCCGCTGTTGCCAAACCGCTGCCCGCCCGTCGCACAGTGGGCTCCCTGAGCCTGGCCGCGCTGAATGTAGCTCATGATTTTTTCAAATTGAGCCTGGTCGACCTGCGGCCCCTGCTGAGTTTCCGTATCGAATGGATTCCCGAGCACTCGCTGACTGGCCCGTTTTATCAGACGTTCAACAAACTCATCATGGATCGATTCTTCCACGAATAGACGACTTCCCGCGCAGCAGCACTGTCCCTGATTGAAGAACAGGCCGAATTCCGCACCCGCCACAGCCGCATCCAAATCGGCGTCCGCGAAGACGATGTTGGGACTTTTACCGCCCAGCTCAAAGGTCAGACGTTTCAGAGTTTCTGCGGCCTCCCGCATGATGATCCTGGCCGTCGTGCCTTCACCTGTGAAGGCGATTTTGTCAACCTGAGGATGCCTGACGAGGGCAGCTCCTGCGGTTGGCCCGTAGCCTGGAACGACGTTGATGACTCCTGGCGGGAAGCCAGCTTCCAGAGCCAGTTCGGCCATTCGCAGGCAGCTCAGCGGCGTCTGTTCGGCAGGCTTCATGACAATCGTATTTCCCGTTGCCAGAGCCGGGCCCCATTTCCACGCGACCATCAACAGCGGAAAGTTCCACGGGATAATCTGCCCACAGACACCAATCGGTTCTCGCCGTGTGTAACAAAAATAGTCACCACGAATCGGAATGGTGTCGCCTTTGATCTTATCCGCCCAGCCAGCGTAATACCGGAGGCAGTCGATCGCCAGCGGCAGATCGGCTGCGCGGGCGTCGTTGATGGGCTTGCCGTTGTCGAGCGTTTCCAGACTCGCCAGTTCATCAAGATGCTTTTCCGCAAGATCGGCCAGCTTGTTCATCAGCCGGCCTCGATCGCGCGCATCCATGCGTGACCATGGTCCGGTTTCAAAGGCAGCTCGCGCGGCATGCACGGCCAGGTCCACATCGGCGGCATCACCCTCGGCCACGTCGCAAATCACTTCTTCCGTCGCCGGGTTCATGGTTTGAAATGTCTTACCGCTGATCGCCGGACGAAACTCATCACCAATCAGAATGCCTGTCTGGCGAATCGTCGGTGCAGAAAATTTGCGTGGTTCTTCGATTGTGAACATGCGATTGCTCCTGTTGACAGTAGGGGAGAGGACCAGCTTCGGCATCGTCGCAGGATCAGTCCGCGCTGCGACTGAGTTTCAGGGGAAGATTATGTCCACGAGTCACCACAATTGCGAATGTGTGACGGGACGAATGCAAAAGGCAACCGGACGAATTCTGGCTGGTTGACGGCAGGCGTGTCAGACGCCTTGCAAGTTGAGTGGGCAGCGAATGACTTCCTCAGCAATTTTGGCTGGTTCAGCTGGCAAAAGTTTGACCACAGCAATTTCCATGACTACGCTCCTCTGCGCAGAGGGCATTGATTTCGTTGTGCCTGTGAGCCGCAAGGCGCTAGCCGCGGGTTTTTTCCTTGTGTTTTTATCACACACACCCGCAGCGAGCGCTTTGCGGCTCAATAAAACAAGAACCCGCAGGAGTTCTGGTGCTGGATTCCGCTGGACGGCTTGCCGAGATTCGCTGAGAATCTTTCAAGACTCGTTCGGAACTTTAAAACCCGACTCTCCTGCGTCCCGTTCAGGATCCGATTTTTAATGATTCGTCGATCCCCGCTCGGGGATCTTGCATCGGAACGATAACCCGGAGAAACGTTTCACATGCTTGGGCAACTGATACCTTGCGGCGGTGGAGATCCGATTCCGCTTTTGTCCGCGAAGCTGATGATCGGCCGACGCTCGTCGTGCGACATTACGCTCGATTTCCAGAACGTGTCTTCGCACCATTGCGAACTGGAACTGCGGGACGGTTATTGGCACATCAAGGATCTCGGCAGCAGCAACGGGATCAAAGTGAATGGTGAGCGTTGCCCAGCAAAATGCCTGCGGCCCGGCGACGAAGTCATAATCGCAAAGCATGCCTTTAAGATTGAGTACGAGACTTCCGGTGATGCCCCGGCGCCCGAAGAAGAAAATCCGTTTACGCAGAGTCTGATGGAGAAGGCGGGCCTGGGGGACGAGCGGAATCGGGATCGAATGAAGATGCCTGAAGCGACCCGCAAGTCTTCAGCCAACCGCGCCAAACAGACTCGCCGCGCCGCCAGCGAAGACGACTTTATCATGGACTGGCTCGGCGACGAATAATGGGTCGCCTGCGGATGCGGGCCCATCCCGGTCACACTGCGATGCTCAATCAAGGGAAAGTTTCGAGCCATTTTGTTGCAAGCGAGCCACAAAACAGGCAAATCGGACCAAAGATTCAGGCTGCATCCGGATTTTTGCTGTGGAATCAGTTCACGAGATGCCCGGTCTGCACGTAAAATGCACGGGCAAACCTCTTGTGTTCGGAGAACTGATCAATGACTGAACAAACTCTCGATCGTCCTCTGCAAAATGATTCCAATGCAGACGACCTGATAATATCGAAGTCGACCTTCGGCGCAACTGCGGCATCCGCTGGCGTCCCGGAAACGGGTCACGCGGCGCCGGCGGGGACTCGTTCGCTTGATACACCTCTGTCCGGGGCTTGGGGCGAAGCGTCCGATGGAGAAGATTTCGATTATGTGCCGGTCTCCCCCTGGGCACCGATTTCGCTTTGCCTTGGCCTGTTGGGGCTGACCGGATTCATCGGAATCTTTGGGCTGTACGTGGCGTTTTTTGGGATTTTCATCGGCATCGCGGCAATCACGCGCATTCGCGCGTCGGCTGGATTCGTCAAAGGCACGGGAATCGCGGCCACTGGCTTGGTGCTGTCGATTGCCACATTTACGCTCGGTTCAGCAAAAATGGCCCATGCCTATTCCACGGAAGTACCGGAAGGATTCTTGCGAGTCAACTTTCCGAAGGATATCGCAGAAAAGGGGTTTGTGACGGTCTACGGACATCGCAAACTTGACCCAGGCGTGGCCGCTCTGATGGGCCAAAAGGTCTATCTGAAGGGATTTATGTGGGCCACGCAGGATACGGAAGGGTTGACTCGTTTTATCCTTCTGAAGGACAACGGCGAATGCTGCTTTGGTGGCAAACCCAAGTCACACGACTACATTTTTGTCACGCTGAATTCTTTCAACGAAGGTGAGCGACCGCCGTTGTCGTATCGTGCCGGTGGGCTTTCGGTGAAGGAACTGACGAGCGACGAGAAAGCCAAATTGAAGGTTCCAAAAGATTTCCAGCTGACAACTTTGGCCTACCTTGGCATGGTTGCTGTCGCCGGAGTCATTCAAGCCGATGTGAAAGCCGGTGAAGGCGGTCCTGCGGAAGATCTGGAGTATGCTCCGGTGTATTCCATGGACGCCGAACTTGTCGAAGAAGCATGGACTCGATTTTAACGCAGAGTGGCTTTGAATTTTTTGTGGGGATTTTTTTCCAGGATGGAACTTTCCCTGACGGCTCGAAGATTCACAAGCTCACAAAGAACACATGCCATTCGGTCCGTGCCCGTGTAAGGAAGCTCTTAAGATGACATTGCACCGCGTTGCTGTCGTGACAATCCTGAATCTCGCCGCCGTTTCCGCGGGATGCGGCCAGAGTCGAGAAGGGTATGTGGATTTTGGACAGACGGCTCCGTCGGAACTGGATTTAACAGCCCAGCCATCCGCAGGTTCACCCACACCGGGCCCTGAAGGCGAAAACAAAACCGCCCAGACGTCGAGCTCTGAAACGATCGCAGCCGGCACCGCCGCATCGCAGTCAGGTACTTCATCTCCAGTAACGGAGAATGGAGATACTGCTCCTAAACCGGCCAGCATAACGATTGCAACGGCTGAGACCTCCGCTGCAGGATCCTCTGATAATTCCAACACGGCGGCCGGTGTTAATTCACCGAAGGTTGACGCGAAGAACAGCGGAACAACAAAGCCACTGATGACGGCTGAGCCCAGTGACAAGCCGGGCGGCGGGGAACTGATCGTGTCGCCGCAGTCCGGGCTTCTGGGTCCGGCGGATATGCCCGTCGTGGAAAATTCGACAACCAGTGAGCCGCGGAAAATCGAATTGCTGATTCCCGAGCACCATCTTCGAAAAGAGCGCGGGACGGATGCGGTGCGAGTCACCTATGATGACATCGATCTGCTGAAGGTTCTGAACATGGAACCCGTCCCAGTTGATGCGGTCGAACATTTTCCTGAGTGGTTGAAGTCATTGGATGGCAAGCCCGTCAGGATTCGTGGGTTCATGTATCCCACGTTTGAAGCAAGCGGTCTGACTCGTTTTACGCTGGCTCGTGATAATGGTATCTGTTGTTTCGTGCGTCAGCCGAAGATTTACGATATCATCGGGATTGAGCTGGCTGGTGGAATCACAACCGATTACATCGAAGGCCGACCGTTCGATGTGGAAGGCACCTTTCACATTGAACCTATGGCGGACGAGAAGGATCTTTCCCGCCTGTACCGTATTGATAATGCTCGAGTCCTCCACTGAGTTTTCATAAGTCGCGACTGGCGATTTCGTGGGACGCCATGAACACGGATGGTCATTCAGCGGAGACTGTTCCAGAGATTATTCCCGCCGGAAAGCCCCTCCCATGCGAACTTTGCTTACCGTGATCGGACTGTTTTTCAGTCTGACCAGTTCTGTTGCATTGGCCGCCCTGTGTCCGTTCTGTGACGCGCCCACACTTGTGATGGCCGAAGAAATTCAGCAGTGCGATCATCTTCTGCTCGGAAAATGGGTCGGCGGCGAAAAGGCGACCGACCTCCGTGGCGGATCGTCAAAATTTGAAATCATCGACATTGGCTTCTCGAAAGGCGATCGCTTTCAAAAGGGTCAGATGATTGAGATGCCGCAGTATATCGCCGGCTCAGATCAGCTGACGTATTCCCTGATGGGTCCGGAAGACCGTCTGGAAGACTGGCACGCTCCTTCAGAAGTCACGGTCGATGCATGGGCCTATCTGTCAAAGATGCCCATGCCAGTCACCGACCCGGTGGCTCAAGCCGAACGCCTGCTGTACTTTCTTCCCTACTTCGAGCACCCTGACCTGCTGGTTGCCAACGATGCATTTGCTGAGTTCGCGGCCGCGCCTTACGAAGTCATTGTGCCGCTGAAGGACAAACTGCCGCGCGATAAAATCATGGGCTGGCTGGCGGATCCCAAAACACCCGTCACGCGCATTGGCTTTTATGGCCTGCTGGCAGGATTGTGCGGTCAGCCGGAAGATGCGGCCGTTCTGGAAAAGAAGATTGTCATTCTGGACGCCGATTTCCGCTTGGGAATTGAAGGAGTCATGGCCGGCTACCTCTTGATCCGCGGTGAAGAAGGCCTGAAGGTTCTGGAAGACGCCAAGATGCGTACAAAAATCGCCATGAACGGCGAAGGTAAAGAGATCACTCTGCCGTTCAGCGAAACGTATGCTGTCATGCAGGCGTTGCGATTCATGTGGACTTACGAACCTGATCGGTTGCCTAAGGAACGCCTGAAACAGTCCATGCAGATCTTGCTCGATCGCCCTGAACTGGCGGATCTGGTTATCACTGACCTCTCACGCTGGAAGGACTGGGGCGTTCAGGATCGCCTGATGGCAATGTACGACGACGAGAAGTTTTCGATCCCCGCAATCAAGCGAGCCATCGTGCGTTATCTGTACTACTGCAGTCAGGACAAAGGCGAAGTCGCCGCCGATGGAACTCCAGCCGATCGCCCTGAACATGCGGTGAAGGCCGACGAGAATCTGAAGCTGCTGGAAGAAAAAGATCCGAAAACCGTTGGTGACGCTAAGCGATATCTGATTCGCTGATCGGTTTTGACCGTCAACTTGCAAGGCCCGCAGCCCAATGGCACTCACTGCGGTCCAATTTTAATTCCGTCGCAAACCCTTATTTTCAAAAGGCTTACGATCCGTGACGGAAATGTGACCGAGGAAACGGAAGATTGCACTGACAATAAGTGTCGATATCTCCTATACTTAAGAAAGCGGACGTTCTGAATCCGCCTGCCTTTGACGAAATCGGATGTTCTTCCCTTCTCGTCGTGCTTCTGGGGCATCGTCACCTTGCTGACTGTTACGCCTCAGAGTGTTGCTGAGAAAATCTGCCCGTTGCAGATTTTTCAGGTTCCGTTCAAAGCTATGACACGGTCTTTTCATCTGCCTCCGAACTTAGCACAGTTCGCTGAATCGCAGTTTTCTGAAGAAGCCACTGTCTGCTCTGATCACCGACGCATTGCTTTATTGATTGCCCGGTTTCATTCGTCGCTTCACCTTATCAAAGCCGAAACTCAGCCGTCTAATCTTGCGGCCGATCGTTGCGGTTCCTTCATCCGAGACCGCATCTGCGTTTTACGGGATGAATTTAGGCTGCGTCGAAACCGAAAGCCGTCCATCAGGCTGCGTCACCAACTCACCTTTCGGTGAGATCGATGGTTTGCACCGCTGTCTGCTGCCCATGTGAGCCGCGATGGCTGGAATTGCGAACCTGCTGTCTATGGTTGTGGCGATGCCACACAATAGCCCGATTCGGGCTGGAAACTTTCATGACCACTATTTTTGTTGGCAACCTGTCCTTTACGACCACGGAAGCCGAAATTCAGCGTGCCTTTGGACGCTATGGCCGAGTCGCCTCGGTGCGAATGGCGACGGATCGCGAGTCTGGATCTCCACGTGGATTTGCTTTTGTGCAGATGCATGGAATGGACGATGCCGAAGAAGCAATCGCCCGGATGAACGGCCAGTCAGTTGGCGGTCGCTCGATCACCGTTAATGAAGCCCGTTCACGCGACGACTCCCGACCTGCTGGTGCCGGTCCGGTGCCCGCCCGTCGATCGGCCCTCCTGGATGCCCTTTGATTTAATTGTTGTGCCCGTTGTTTTTCTGGAGATATTTTTATGGTAACGATCACCGCCACCGCGTTTTCAAGACTTCACGGCAAGCTCAAGGCTCAGCCGGAAGGAACCGCTGTGCGAATGACTGTGAAGAACGGCCACGTGAAATTCCGGCCTGACACCGAGCAGAAAGGCGACGTCGTCTTCGCTCACGGCGGCCAATCGGTTCTGCTGCTCGCACCATCCACCGCTCGCCGGGTGACTCGCCGAACGCTGGACGTTATCGAAACTGTTGACGGCGACCGACTTCGATTCGTTCGCCCGGTCTAAGTTTTTTGGTCAACTGCAACGTTGCTCCAAAGCCGCGTAATGTATTGCCGCTGCCAGAAAGTGGGGCGGTCATGATTGAGGCAACCCTTGCCTTGCTCAAAGTCCCCTCCCACTTACCAAGTTCCAGCGTTTTGGCCTGAGGGAAAAAATCTCGACGGGATTTCTTCAGTAGAGTCTTCGGTTGTTTCCATTCGACTGCGACAGCGGGCGTGCCGAGGGCGGTTTCGTGGTGGGCGATGTTTATCAATAATCACCGCCTGTTTGCCTTCGCAAGCGGCGGCCTGCGTCGGTATCTCTCCATCGATTGCGTCCCCCCGCCAAACGAACACTCCTGGTGCCTTTTTTGCTCTTTGCTTCACTGCTCGTGCTCTCGAGTCGAGCGGCCCTTGCTCAATCACCCGACCTTCACCCTCGCTCGGGACAAGAACTGGCTCGTTATCCAGGGCCCGCATCGGCCGAAAGGCGAGATGCCCGTCAACTACTTCGAAGCCTACTGCCGCGCCAACTCCACTGACGCGGGCTGGCACGACACGACGATCGGTCCCAGCGGTCTGTCACGCGTTAAATTTAGGGTTGAGCATTGCTTGTACGACGGACTTCCAGTCCGTCGGCGGTAACCTTTGTCGACGGACTGGAAGTCCGTCGTACCCTAAAATTTAGCTGTGACAGACCACTAGCACCACCCGTTTCGCTGAGCGACGATAAGAAGACGATGAAGCTGCGTTGCTCCGTGAAGGACGGTGTGGTTGTCGATCATCTGATTACCGCGACAACCGACGAGGTCCGATTTGCGATCACCGCCCATAATGCCACGACGCAGGCCTCGAAAGCACATTGGGCGCGTGCCGGAAGGTGTGGCGATCTGACAGGACGGCAGCGACTGCACCCATGAAGTCATTTCGCCGGTCCCACAGGCGTGCATTGTTACGAAGAGGGTCCCTTCCGGGGATGGGTTATAGAATCAGAATTTCTCCCTCGATTATGGAACTCCTTCAAGAAAGAGCTAATCTCCGGGACTCTCCCACATTTTTCATCGTTTGGAGAATTTATCGTCATTTTTGGAGGCGGCCGGGAATCATCTCCGGGAGCACACATGACAGACGCCTCTGACAACCATGAAAAGTTCATCGAGCTTCTCACGAAGTACGAGGGGCTCATCCGCGCTTCAATCCGAGCCGTGATTCGGCGAACCGAGGATGTGGATGAGGTGATGCAAGCCGTAAGCTTGACAGCTTGGCGACGGTTTGATTCGGTCACGGATGTCGACGGCTTTCCGAAATGGGCCTGCGTGATCGCTCGATTTGAGATTCTGAAGTTACAGCGATCGAAGGCACGGGATCGATTTGAACTCGACGAGGCGCTGATGGCGAAGATCGTCGATGAGGGAGCCAAAGATCTGTTGGCTCGCGGTCGTCGAATGGAGCTTTTAGAGGACTGTGTGAAGCGGTTGCCGGAGTCACGGAGGTCGCTGGTGCTGCAGGCTTATGCGCCCGGCTGTTCGATGAGGGCGCTGGCAGAGCGGCTGGGGAAATCTCACGAAGGGCTTTATCAGTTACTGCGGAGGATCAGGCTGGAATTGAAACGTTGCGTGGATTTGCACCTGGCCCAGGAAGGAGAGCGGACGTGACGATCAACGACGATGATCTGCGAATGCTCGACGATTGGCGCAGCGGCTGCATTGCTGAGGCGGATTTCGCGACGTTGCAACGGCGTTTATCCAAAGATGCGGGGCTGCGCGGCGAGTTGCGTGCGCTGGCCGATCTTGAGGAAGGGCTCACGACGCTGGCTTGGCAGCCGATTGCGATTGTTCCGGTCTCACCGCTGCAGGATGACGTGCTTTCGCTTCGTGAACGAACTACCTTTCTTTCATGTAAAGAGAATCGTCGCGGTCTGTTGCGGCGATGGCTTCCCTGGACGATCGCGGCGGTTGCCACGGTATTTGCGGTGCTTGGCTGGATTCCGAACCCGGACGCACCACCGCCGAATGCGGCTCGCCCAGTAACGGCCTTACTCGTGGATGAAGCCGGTGCGGAGTTCGCGCGACAGCGGCAGCCTGGCGAGGTCCGATTTGATCCGGGGAGCTACGAACTGCGCGCGGGAACCGTGCATCTGCGATTCGCCAATGGTGCGGATCTGGTCGTTCAGGGACCGGCACGTTTCAACATTCGTGACGAATTCCACACTCAGTTGGCATCTGGTCGGGTGCGCGCGATCGTCCCGCCGACAGCGCGCGGTTTTACCCTGGAGACGAAAGAGGTCGACTACGAAGACATCGGCACCGAGTTCGGCCTGAGCGTGGATGCCAGCACCGGCGTGAGCAGCATGCACGTCTTCGACGGCCAGGTGAATCTGCATCGTGCCGGGGCGACAGGGTTGATCAAGAGTGTGTTTGAAGGAGATGGCGTTCAGTGTCGCGATGGGCGCGTGGACGCGGCGGCTGATCTGAATCTTGATCAGTTTCCCTCCCCGGACGAGATCGGGTTCCTGCGCTGGAAGTCGCTGCATCAGGAGATGTTGTCCGACCCAAGCCTCATCGCCTGGTTCCCGTTTACCCGAGCGGACAACGCGTCCATTCTGACCAATGCCCAGCGGGCTCATGGTCTTCCCGATGGCCGAATCGCGGGCGCACAATGGACAACAGGGCGCTGGGCCGGGAAGCAGGCGCTGTTATTCGATCGCGATTCGGATTTCGCCGAGTTCGAGATTCCCGGAGAGTTTCAGGAACTGAGCATCGCGGCCTGGCTGAAGGTCGATCGCTTTGATTGGGAGATGAATGCGATCTGCAATTCCAACGGCTCGGACTCAGGCGACGTGCATTTTCAGATGACTCGGCATGGTCTGCCACGAGGCGGCGTATTGGGATCGGACCGGGTGAATTTTCGCTGGGTCGGGAATCCCGTTCCGCTCGCGAAATGGGTGTATGTGGTCTCGGTTCTGTCCATACCGCAACGTCGCAGCGTCATCTATGTAAATGGCGAACCGGTCTGGGAATACGACTTCAAGTCCAATGCTGGAGTCTTGATTCTGCCCGGCCATTGCCGCCTGGGAAACTGGCTGCAAGAAGGTGTAAAGTATGGCACGTCGCCGCGAGCCTTACGTGGCGTCATCGACGAGGTCGCGATCTGGAACCGTGCTCTGTCGCAAACAGAGGTGCTTTCCCAGACGGAGAAAGGTTGCCCCAGTCTGCTCTGGTCACGCGAGAATCCTCCGCTGCGGACTCCGATGCCAATCCCGAATTCTTGAAATCTCCGAGGCCCACATTGATCACCATGATGACTTCTCAACACTGTCTACTCGTTGCCTGCCTCATACTCACCGCGTCTGCGGTTATTGCGGACGATTTGCCGTCGGGTCGAGTGCCGATTGCGTTCACGGTCGACAAGCCGGGGCGCGTCTCGGTGGCGGTGTACACGGCGGATGGAAACGTGCAATTGCGATCGCTGTTGGTCGGAGAGTGGTTGGCAGCCGGGAAGCATGATCTGCAGTGGGACGGACTCGATCGCGAGGGGCGGCCTGTCGAGCCGGGGGAGTATCAGTGGAAGCTCATTTCAAGCCCGGGAATTGAGGCCGTTTTTCTCGATTCGATCGGTGCCAATCCGAAGGCCGGACCTTGGGCCAGATGGATCGGCAATCACCACGGGCCAACAACAATCGCCGTCGGGCTGCAGGGCATCTGCGTCGGCGCGTCGATTGCCGAGGGGCCGCCAAACATCCACCTGTTCGAACGCGACTTCACCACCACCCGCTGGCTCTCACCGCACTACGGCTGGAGCGCATTCGGCCATCGCGCGGTCGCTTTTGCCGACGATGTGGTCGTCACACTGTCTCAAAACGCTAACGTCTCGGTGCTCGACGTGAAGACGGGCGCAGTACTGAAGGAATTCGACGCGCTCTGGGCCGGCGACACGCGGCCCGATCATGAAGGCGGTCGCGGGCTCGACATCGACGCGCTGGGCAAGAGCTGCGTGATCTCGCACTTCGATCACGATGCCGTGCGCTGGCATGACCTCGCGTCCGGGAACGTCGTCCGCGAGGTGAAGGTCGGCAAGCCCCGCCGCGTGGCGATTGCTGCCGACGGCGCGGTCCTCGTGCTCGGCGAGCAGGGCGTCGTGCAAATCGATGCCGACGACAAGCAGACCGTCGTGGTCGAGGCGAAGCTGCTCGTGGCGCCGGTGGCGCTGGCCTGGGATGAATCGAACCAGACTCTGCTCGTGGCCAATGGCAATCCCGATAATCGTATTTTGCGTTTCTCCATCAGCGGCAAACTACTGAAGAGCTACGGTCGTGCAGGAGGCCGCAAGCCGGGGCCATATCATCCTGACTGCTTCGCCGAGGTCGCCGATCTCGCGGCCGACGAGGGCCGGTTCTATGTCGTCGAAGGCGGCGAAGCGGGCGGAGGGCTGCGACGGATTTCGTTGGTGGGCAAAGACGGCACGATCATTGATGATCGCTTTGGCGGCGCGGAGTTTTTCTCAACTGCGTCCGCTGTGCCGGGCAATCCTCGCGAACTGTTTTATAGCTCGAGCCCCAACACGATCGGTCGGTATGACTTCGATCCGGAGACGGGAAAAAATCGGCTCACCCATTTGTTTAATGTTCCTGACAAAGGCTGGGGCGATGGCCTTTTCCCGAAGCCGTACGACTTCCCGCACTATCGCCCGATCAAGCACAACGGTCAGGTCTATCTCGCCTCGAACGGTCGCTTCGTGCTGCGGCCGAATTATGAAACCGGCGAGCTTGCGCCGGTCGCGCTCGCGAGTTTCCGACAAAATAACGGTTGGAAGCAGGACGCGATCCCAGAGCCGATCGCCAAGGCTGCGGCGTTTCACAAGCTCGATGTGAACTCATCGAAGACCGATGCTTTCACCTGGTCCGACACCAACGGCAACGGGCTTCTTGACCCGGAGGAGTTTCGGTTTGCGGAGTCGGGCCCGGCTGCCGGATACGCCTTTCTCGACGACGAATTCAATGTGCTCTTCGGCCACTACTCGGCCTGGAACCATACCTACAGTGGCCAGCGCTGGATCGGCTTTGACTTTCAGAAGTCGCTCTATGCGACGCTCCCGAACGACGCCCCACAGGCCGACGTGCCGGTCTGGGATTGGACACACATTGTTCGCTCCGTCGAAAAAGTCCCGGAGGATCTGGTGGGGGTGACGAGTCGAATGAGTCCCCGCGCGATCCACAAGGGCGACGACGGACGCATCAGCCTGTTTGTCGACGGCGGCGGGGGAGGCCATCGCGATCTTCACGCCGATGTCTGGCCGACGGCACAGACCACTCACACCCGCCTGATCTCGGCGGCCGGCGGCCGGGTCACTCACTCAGTCGGCAAGCATGCCTCCGAGGGGCCGCCCCGCGACACACAGTTCGGCATGCCGAGCCATCTGCTCGGTACGGTCGACGGCAACCTCATCGTCTGCGACCGAATGGCCTACACCACAGCCTGGACACCTGACGGTCTCTTGATTGGCACGCTGCTCGATCGGCAGGCGCCGGGGAATCAGCCCGAGAAGGAGGAGGAGCGTGTCGGGCTGGCCGGCGATGACTGGATGTCGGCCGGTTCGATTACGGATCTCGGCAACGGCGAGGCGGTCTGGTTTGCGCCGAGCATGGATCGCAGCATGACCTTCAGGCTCCGCGGCTTCCGAGACCTCAAGCGTCAAAGTGGCTCGATCGAACTCAAGTCGAAGCCGGAGGCCGCCGCCGCGGACGGCGTTGGCTTGAAGGCGGAGTATTTCGCGTCGACTGATCTGAGCGGCGAGCCGGTTGTATCGCGGACCGATCCGCGGCTCTGGTTCTCCGACTCCACGACCGGCGGGCAGATGGTGGCCGCCTGGGCAAAGGACGGGCCGTGTCAGGAGATCCCCGCGGGTGAGCCATTCAGTGCCCGCTGGACAGGCTCGGTCACCGCCCCCTTCAGCGAGCCGTTCTGGTTTCGGATCTACAACACGCGGCCGGGGACGGGGCACTTGCCAATGCAGCAAGCGTGGCAGGACGGCAAGGGCTACGTCCGCGTCTGGCTCAACAACCAGTTAATCCTCGACAAATGGGAGGGGTCGGACGCAACGAACCACTGGCAGACGCCGCTGATGCTCATGGCGGGCGCGACATACGATCTAAAGGTCGAATACGCCCATCCCGCCGGCGACGGTCCGCAATTCAGCCTGTCCTGGTGCAGCTACACCGGCGAATGGATGCGAGTCCCGACCCCATACCTCAGTGAGACTCCAGCGCCCGCGAGGCCTCGTGTATCCGTGAGCGCGATCCAGTCCGTCGCCGCAGAGGAGGCAGATAAGCCAGGGATTATTTGCTTCACCCTCGACCATTCTAGCGACAAGGAGATCGCGATCGGCTACCGGCCTGGCGGTACGTCATCTGCAACGGACTATAAGATTCCTAACCACCGCGTAGTCATCCCCGCAGGCCAGACGACCGCCGAGATCACGATCCAGCCGGTCGATGACGAGCTTGTCGAGTCGAACGAAACGCTGATCGTCACGCTCGCCCCCAGCACTGACTACCAAGGCGATGGCTCGACGGGAGCGGCCGCCGTCACGATTGCCGACAACGACAATACCCTGGTCGATGACGATCTCAAGGTCTACTACTCATTCGACAACGCCAACCTTGTTACGGAGACAGTCCGCAATGAGATCGGGCCGGCGATCCCGCTCAAGGTGCAGGCCTACATGCATACGATGCCTTCCCTCGTGCCGGGGCCGACACGCTACGGCGAGGCCATGACGTCCCCAAGGGGCGCGAACAGGTCGTGGCGCAAGGCACGCTCAAGCTCGCCGACTACACCGTGGCCTTCTGGTTCAAGACGACTCAGAAGACGACCGGCATCTGTATGCCAGGGCCGGAGTTCTTCCTGAAGGATGGTGCTCTGGGCATCAACAATAGTGGTTGGGGCGGCGGTCAACCTGCGGGCGCCGACCTGGCTGATGGCCAGTGGCATCACGCGGCGTTCACCTGGAACCAGGAAAAGCGTCAGCAACTGCTTTACGTGGATGGCGTGCTCGTTTCCACGAACACCGGCCCACAAGGAGGCGGCCACTCCGGCAGTGTCCAACTGGGCCGGGCCAACACCGGCGGCTCGTTCACCGGCGGCAGCCTTGATGAATTCCGAATCTATTCCCGCTGCCTAAATGGCGAAGACGTGAATACGTTATCACGATGGAAGGCGACATCACCGTGACACTTCGTTCCACCGCGATTGACCATTCAACCAGACCTTCGTTCCAGAGACCAGATAAGATGAAAACGATCTTCATCACCACACTGTGCGAGTCCGTTCTCAGGTTGGCTGGATTAATGCCTCCAAAAGCTCTCGTTGCCATAACGCTCAGTTTGGCGTGGATCGAGCTCGCATCGTTGACGCTGCACGCTGCCGAAGTGCCAATTCAATACGAGCTCAAACAGAGCGGACAGGTTTCGGTAGCAGTTTATGATGGGGAGGGGCGGTTGGTGCGGTCGCTACTGCATGGGCAGACGCAGAAGGCGGGGACGCACCAATTGAACTGGGATGGGTTGGACCGCGACGGGGGCGCGGTGGCGGCGGGGACATATGGGGTGCGGGTGTTA
>Ga0209390_10002569_pt1 | contig 31455 bp, 15 predicted proteins | sample BON01_FD_187212 | JGI IMG/M metagenome (GOLD analysis project Ga0209390, IMG submission 187212) | Freshwater microbial communities from Lake Bonney liftoff mats and glacier meltwater in Antarctica - BON-01 (SPAdes) (version 2) | ecosystem: Environmental > Aquatic > Freshwater > Ice > Glacier...
GGGGGGGGGGGGGGGGGGGGGGGGGGGGGGGGGGGGGGGGGGGGGGGGGGGCGCGATGATGAGAGCGAGCGAGCGTCGGATTTTTGTTTCGGGTCAAGCGCGGCGGCAAAAACAGCAGCAGCAGCAGCAGCAGCAGCAGCGGCGGCGGGAGCCAACGCGCGCTCCCTGCGTGAGCCGAAGACGAGCGAACACCAAAGCGGCGAACCACGGCGCCAACCAACCGCGGGAGATTATCGGACGACTCAACAGGTGCTGCGAGCACGTGAGCACGGCCTTGGCCTCGCCTAGGCAGTCCTCCGGGTGGTTGTACCGCTCCTTGCACGCCACGAAGGCGACCTCCTCGGCGTTGCACCGCGCGCCCAGGTGCTTGCTCATGCCGTAGAGCTCGGCCGCCGTCGCGCGGCGCGGCGCGGCGGGCGGCGGCGGCGCGCCGGCGGCGGGGGATTGGGCGTCGCCGCCGGCCATCGTTCGGTGGGTGGGGGGTCGCCGGGCCGCTCGCGCGCGATCGGCGGCGTCGGGCGTCGAACGGCGGCGACGGCGCTCTCCGGGGGGGAGAGAGGGCGAGAGAGGAGTGCTGCCGGGCGCAAGGTCGCGCGCGCGGTCGAGGGCCCTGGGGCAGAGGGCGCGCGCTCTCGCGCGTGTTCGTGTGGCGCGCGGGCGGGAGAGAGGATGGGGAGGGAACGCAGAACGCGACGAGTCTCTGCAGTGTTGTTTCGCGGTGCGTAGAGCGGGCGGCGAAGGGTCGACGGTTGGTTGGTTGCGACGGAGGTGCTTGGTTGTCGGGGGAACGGCGGATCTGCGAGTGAGACTGAGGGGGAAGAAGGGGTTTCTTGGTGCTTGCCCCTCTCTCCCCCTCCTCCCTCCTCGAGCCATGAAGGGGGGGGACCAATCCCCTCGCCGATTCCCTTGCCACACCAATCCACAACTCGTGTGGTCTCGCATAATCACACGCATACGGATTCATCGCGCATAGTGACTGAAAGACAGAGACGTACAGAGAGAGAGACAGAGGGCGGATCCCGGCACCACCCACCCACCGCCGACTTAATCGCCGACACATATCCGAGCGGGCAGTCCTCCACCAATGGGGCGCTTCGGAGGAGGAGGCGGAGGAAGAGGAGGAAGAGGAGGCGGACGCGGCGGTGGCGGCCGAGGCGGCTTCACGCGCCCGCAGCTCCCCCGCGAGCTCCGCGACGCGGTCGAGGGCGGCGACGGCGGTGACGGCGGCGACGGCGGCGCGGACGGCGGCAGCGGCGCCCCAAAGAAGAGCAAGAAGCGCGGCCGCTTTGGCGACAAGAAGAAAAAGGCCTCGGGCCCGCCGCTGACGGTCGTGGCCTCGCGCAAGGAGGCGCGCAAGCAGGCGCGCGAGGAGAAGCGGCACGCGCGCGCGGCGCACGCGCAGCGCCGCCACGGCGCGCCGCCGCCGCCTCCCGCCGCCGCCCCCGCCGCGCCGCGACCGCAGCCGCCGGGCACGCCGGCCAAGCGCCCGCGCCCGCCCCCTCCGGCCCGCGCCGAGGAGGGCCCCGCCGCCCGTCCGCCCGCCAAGAGGCGCGCCGCCGCCGCCGCCGGTCCCATCCCTGTCGCGGCCAAGGTCGCAAAGGCGCCCGTCGTCCCCAGCAGCAGCCGCACGAAATTTTTTGAGTCGCTTCCCGTCGGCGCGGCGGGCGCCGGCGGCGCCGGCTCGCGCGCCGCGGCGCTCGCCGCGGGCTACGAGGCCGACCTGGACCTGCAGCGGCGGCTGGCCAAGCGCCTCAAGGTGGCCGGAGGCGCGGAAGACGACGACGCCTTGCTGGCCAGCGGCGGCGGCGGCGGCGGCGACGGCGGCGGCGGCGGCGGCGGCGGCGGCGGCAGCGAGGACGGCGACCAGGACGGAGGAGCGGCGGCGGCGCGCAAGAGCCGAGCCGCCCTCGACAAAAAGAAGGCGAGGAGGGGCAAGGAGGCCGGGCCGGCCGACGGGCTGGAGACCCTCCTGGCGGGCCTGACGTCGGCGGGCGGCGCGCGGCTGGGCCAGTCTGGCGCGGCGGCGGCGGCGGCGACGACGGAATCGGACGGCGGCGGCGGCGGCCTGAGCGCCGGCGGCAGCAGCGACGAAGAGGAGGGCGGAGGTGCGGGCCGGGGCAGCGCGTCTGCGCGCGAGCTGGCCGCGCGGCGGCGGCGGCAGCAGCGGCGGCTGTACGGAGGCAGCGGCAGCGGCAGCGAGGAGGACGAGGAGGAGGAGGACGACGACGACGACGACAACGACGACGACGACGAGGACGAGGACGACGACGGCGACGACGACGACGACGGCCTCGAGGGCCTCGCCAGCGGCAGCCTGTCGTCCGGCGACTTTGGCGACGGCATGGAGGACGAGGAGGACGAAGACGATGAAGACGAGGACGCGGACGAGAGCGGCAGCGACCGGGAGGCGCACGGCGACGGCGGCGGCGACGGCAACGACACGGCCGTCGGGGCAGGCGGCCGCCGCCGGTCGCCCCCGCCCGCCGCCGCCGCCGCCGCCGCCGCCGCCGCCTCGGCGGACCCCTTGCCTGCCGTCGCCGCCGGCCGGTACGTCCCCCCGGCCGTGCGCGCGCGCATGCAAGCTGCTGCCGCCGCGGCGGCCGAGGAGGCGGCCGCGCCCCGCGGCAGAGGCGGCGGCGGCGGCGGCGCTGCCGCCAGGCCGCCGCCCTCGGCCGCCGCCGCCGCCGCCGCCGCTCCGACCTCCCTCGCGGCCGCAGCGGTGGCGGCGCCGGCGACCACCCCCGCCGAGGAGGCCCTCGTCCGCCGCGTGACGGGCCTCCTCAACCGCCTCGCCGAGTCCAACCTCCAGGCCCTCGTGGCCGAGTGCGCGTCCCTGCACGCGGCGAGCCGGCGCGCCGCGACCGCCGCCGTCGTCCGCGGCCTGCTGTCGGCCGCCGCCGAGGGGCCGCGCGCGTCGCCGGCCTTTGCCTGCGTCGCCGCATGCTTTGTCGCGGGATTGGCCGCGGCCGCGCGGTCGCAGGACGTGGGCGCGGCCTTCCTGAAGGCGATTGCCGTGCGCCTGGACGCGGCGGCGGCGCAGCAGCGGGCGCAGGAGGAGGCCGCGAGGGCGGCGGGAGCCGGATGCGGGAAGAGGGGCGGCGGAGCGGCGGCGGCGGCGCCGCTGGCTGCGGAGCCGGCAGAGGGCGCCAAAGCAGAGGCGGCGGCGGCGGCGGCGGCGGCGGCGGCGGCGGCTGGCGGTCGGGGCGCCGGCGGCAACCCGGGCGTCGCCCGCCGCAACCTGACGATGCTGCTGGCCTACTGCTACAGCTGCGGCCTCGTCGGCGCGGATGTGCTGTTCTCCTACTTGATGGACGGGCTGCTGCTGCTGCCGCCGCCGCAGGGGCCAGGGGGGATGGTGCGGACGGCAAACGCGGCCGCAGCAGCAGCAGGCGCCAGCGCCGCCGCCGCCGCCGCCGCCGCCGCCGCCGCATCCTCCTCCTTGGGCGATGGCGACGCCGACGCCATCGTCACGCTCCTCGGCGCCGTGGGCCTGCAGCTGCGCGCCGCCGACCCCGTGGCCATGAAGGACTTTGTGCTGGCCGTGCACTCGCGCGTGGCGGCGGCGGCGACGGCGGCGGCAGCGGCGGCGGCGAGCGCTGGCGGCGGCGGCGAGGGCAGCGAGGGCGGCGGCGGCGGCAAAGGGGAGGCCGACGACGCCGGCCTTTCTTCCGCGACGGCCGAGGCGGGCGGCGGCGTCAGCCACCGCGCGCGCCTGATGCTCGACCTCGTCCTCGACATTAAGAATAACCGCCGGCGCGCCGCCGCCGCCGCCGGGCGCGGCTCCGCCTCGTCGTCCTCGCGCGGCGGCGGCGGCGCGGCCGCCGTGGTCGCCGGCGCCACGCTCAAGTGGCTCCGCGCGCAGGGCGTCGCCGAGGTGTCGCTGGGCGGGCCGTGCCTCGCGTGGCCCCGGCTGGTGCGCCCGGGGAAGCGCGGGCACTGGTGGCTGCCGGGCGCGGCGGGCGGCGCGGGCGACGCTTCTTTCCGCGGCGGGGGCGAGGGCGAGGGGGACGAGGGCGAGGCCGCCGGCCGCCGGCGCCGGAACGGCGGCCCCGGCGGGCTCCCTCCCGGCTTTGTGGGCGGCAAGCTCGTGCTCGGCAGGCGCTCGGGAGCGGGCGGATCCGCCGGCGCGGGCGCGGACCCTTTGCTCGCGGCGCTCGCGGCGGGCGGGAGCAGCAGCGACTTTGAGGAGGGCGAGGACGAGGACGAGGACGAGGAGGGGGGCGCGCGGCGGCGCCCGCCGCCGGGAGCAGCGGCGTCCGCCGCCGCCGCCGCCGCCGCCGGCACCGACCCGGCGGCCCTGCTGCGCCTGGCCGCGCGCGCCGGGATGGCCGGCACCCCCGCCCGCCGCGCCGCATTCCTGGCCGTGGCGGGCGCGTCGGACGTGCAGGACGCGCTCCAGCGCCTGGCGCGCCTCTCGGCCGCCGCCGCCGCCGCCGGCTCGTTCCCCGGCGGCAGCAGCGGCGGCAGCGGCGCCGGCGGCGCCGGCCAGCGCGCCGCCGCGCACGACCGCGAGGCCGCGCGCGCGGTGCTCGCGTGCTGCCTGGGCGAGCGCGCGTACAATCCCTTCTACGCCGCGCTCGCGGCCCGCGCGGCCGCCGCGGGGGGCAAGCAGGCGCGCCTGTCGCTGCAGCAGGCGATATGGGACGCCCAGCGGAGGGCGGGCGCGGCACCGCGGCGGCGGCGGCGCCCGGCGGGCGGCGGCGGCGGGGAGGACGGCGGCAGGGGCCGCGACGACGACGAAAGCGACGACGACGACGGCGAGCGAGGCGGCGGCGGCGACGCGCGCGAGCTGGGCCACCTCGCGCGCTTCGCGGCCGAGCTCTGCGCGCGCCCGCTGCTGGCGCTGCCCGTCTCTGCGGCGACGCGGCCCGTCGCCGACGCCTGGGAGGGCGGCAGCCTGGCCGCCGAGCGCGGGCCGGCGGCGGCGGCGTCCCTCCCGCCGGCCCTTTTCGGCCGCCGAGACGGGGAGGAGGAGGAGGAGGACCCGGGCGCGCCCTGGACCGCCGCCCGCCTCTTCTTCTGGCGCCAATTTTTCCGCGGCGTGCTGTCGCGCGCGGCCGGCGCCGACGACGCCGCCGAGCTCTTGTCGCGCGCGGCGCGGCAGGGCGGCAGCGGCGGCGGCGGCTTTGGTGGCGGCGGCGGCGGCGGCGGTTCGGGCGACCCGTCCGAGACGGCGCGCCGCGCGCGGGGCCTTGCGCGCTTTCTGCGGGTGGGCGTGGCGCCGTGGCTGTCGGCGGCCGCGGAGCGCGGGCAGAGGCAGGGGCCAGGAGGGCGGCGGCAGCAGAAGCAGCAGGGGCCGCAGCAGGGGCCGCAGCGGTGGGGCCCGGCGGGCGGCGGCGGCGGCGGCGGCGGCGGCGGCGGCGGGCTGGCCGACGAGGAGGAGCTGGCGCGGCGGGCCGTCGCCGCCGCCGCCGCGCTGCGCCGGGTCCGGGGGGTCGTGGTGCTGGACGGGGGTTGAGATGACATAAATGGCGAGAAGGTCGGTCGTCGCAGTGTCGCAGTGTGAAGATAAAACAAATGCAATCGACGCCACTGCTTTGCCGCCACTTTTGGCTTTTCTTGCCGCCGTCGGAACGGACGCCCCGTCGACCCGGCGCGCCGAGCTTGGCCGCTTTCGGCCCCGTCTTTAACGTCGTCGGCGCCTTGAGACGGGTACGGGGAATTCGTGCAACTCGTGGGCCTCGAGGGCTGCCGGCACAGCAGACAAGAACGCCGCCAGCTCGTCGCCCGCGCCTCCCGCGCCGCCCGCGCCTGTGCCCCTTCCTTTCGCCCCCCGCTCCTTCTCCTTTCCCCGTTGGACACATTTGCCCCCGCCCCCGCACCCCCTGGTCAAGAGCGCAAGAGGGGCGCCCCCCTTCTCCCATCCCGCGCGTTTGGCCCTCTCCCCCTTCTCACAGGCGGGGGCCGACGCCGCGACGATGGGGGAAGGGGGGCGCCCGACCGGAAGGATCCTGCAACAGCTCGCGGGCGGCCGCCTCATGATCGCCGGCGGGCCCGCCACCGCCCGCGAGGCCTTTGCCCCCGCCGCCGGCCTCGGGCCCGCTGACCGACGCGCGCGTCGCCGCGGCCCTCCGCGCGGCGCCGCGCCTCGTCTTCATGCCTCCTGGCAGAGGCGCACGTGGGCGCACCCGTGCGCGTCTAGGTGGCGGAGATCGCCGCGCTGCGGATCGCCTAGAACGAGGCGGCGGCGCGCGGGCGGCGCGTCAACGTGGCCTTGCGGGACCAGCAGGCGCGCGACGCGCTGCCCGACCTGGCCGAGGTGCTGGCGCAGGCGACGGCCGCGGCGCGTGCCGCCGCGGCCGAACTCCCGGCGCCGGAGGACGGGCGGACGACGGGGCTCCAGTGCGCGATGCTCGCGTCTCAACGGCTCTCCGCGCGCGACATGGAGTCGGTCTGCCGATTTTGGCCTCAGCGCCTTTGCCGGCAGCAGCGGCGGCGGCGACGGCGAGGGCGGCGGCGGCGGCGGCCAGACACACCGCTCGACCCGGACGCTGGGGACCGTGGCCTACATGCCGCCCGAGCTGTTGGCGCGCGGCCGGCTGTCGAGCGCGGCCGACACGTACGCGTTCGGCATGCTCATGGGGAGGCGTACAGCGGTAGGTTTATCGATTTTTTCTATCAGCCGTCTCGGCCGTCGCGTTCTCTTTTTTTCGCGCTCACACACACACACCCAGCACACCCACATCAAACATTCCTCCTCTCCCTTCTCCCCTCCCCCCCACACACAACATAACATCACAAGCCCGCCTTTGGCGAGGTCTACCAGGCCGTGGCGCTCGAGGGCCTCAGGCCGCCCCCCCCCTTGGGCGCGCCAGGGGCCTACGGCCTGCTGATGCGCGCGTGCTGGTCCACGGAGCTGGGGGCGCGGCCCTCTTTCTCTGCGGTGGTGCACTGCCTGGGCCTGCGGCACGCCGAGTTGCTGGCCGCGGGGCCGGGCGGGGCGGGCGTGGTCCCGCGCCCCGTCCTGCCGCCGCCGCCTGCCGCCGCGGCCGCCGGGGGCGAGGCGGAAGCGGCGGCGGCGGCGGCGGCGCGCGCGTCCGCCCTCGCGGCGCGCGCGTCGCCCGCCGTCGCGCCGGCCCCTGCCGCGGCGCCGGCGTCTGGCGGGTCGGGCTTGGCGGACCGCGCGTCGTCGCTGCTGCACGTGCGCGACTTGTGAGTTGTGAGACATATGTATGTTTCGAGAGAGAGAGGGGAGAGAGCGCGCCGCTGGGTTGGGCGCCCGAGAGCGGGCGGCGCGCTCCAACAAAATAAAGGTCTTTGGACGACGACGGAAACACAAAGAACAAAATGGGGGACTTATATATCAGGGGAGGGGGGGACCCCGAGGGCATTTCGTGCCACCGTCTACATGTGACTCGACATTTTTTGTGCGCACGCATTGCTGCTGATAAGATCATTGCGCGATTTTGAAAAAAAGCTTTTCTCGTCGCGAAAACGCGCCGCCCTCGCGCGCTACCGCGGCCGTCGACGCCGCGCGTTCCTCGTCGCTCCCACTCCATGAAAAGTACGGCGCCGCGCCCGGTTCGTACGCCCCGCCACGTCAATCGGTCCTACGACACGGCGAATGCCTCTTGCTTTGCGATAGCGCGCCAGAGAGGGACGGGGCGGAAGGAACTCATCCCTTTCGGCGAGCGGTCGCGGCGCCCCCGCGCGCCCGCGCAACCAATGCCAACATCGACGACGGGGCGATGATGACGATGATGTGGCGGCCACACGCCACCTGCCACCTGCCACCGCCAGGCCGTCGCGGCGGCACCGTCTCCTCGGCGGCGGCGAGCAATCACGGCAGCAGCGCCGGCGGGACTGGCGGCGACCGCGCCGCCGCCGCCGCCGCCGCCGCCGCTCCGCCCCTTCCTCCGCTCCGCTGGCGGACCGCCGGCAAGCAGGAAGAGGCACCGAAACCGGGCGAGCAACAGCAGCAGCAGCGGCAGGCCGGGGGCGCGCGAGCGCCACCACCATCATCCCCGCTCCAAACGGGACAGCCGCCCAACAGGGTCAGGCGGCGAGGCGGCCCTACGGCGGCAGCGCCGCCAGCACAAGCGCCGCCGCCGCTGCCGCCAGGACGAGCGCGCGAAGGAGGGACGAGCAGCGGCGCCGCCGCCGCCGCCGCCGCCGCCGCCGCCCAGCGCGCCGACCCCATCGAAGCCGCCTACGCCGCCCGCCTCGACAGCGCCCGCGAGCGCGCGGCCGCCGCCGCCCAGGCCGCCGCCATCGCCGCCGGCGCGACCACCGCCGTGGCCGCCTCGGCCGCCGCCAGCGCCGCGCTCGAGCGGCATCGCAAGGGGCGGCAGGGCAACGGCGGCGGCGGCTTCGGCGGCGGCGGCGGGGGCGCCCCGCTTCCGCCAATCCGCCAGCGCAGCAGGAGGCCGGCGCCGGGCGCCTCTTCGGCCTTTGACCGACGGCCCTACGTCAGCGCGGCGGCGGCGGCGCAGGCCGCCGCGGCCGCGCAGGCCGCCCGCCTCACGACCGACGCGCTCGCGGCCGAGGTGGCCGCCGCGCTGGCCGAGCAAGCGGCGCGCGGCGGGCCTGAGGGCGAGGCGGTCGCGACGCCGGGCACGGAGGAGGCGGCCGCCCTCGAGCTGGTGCTGCTGACGGCCGCGCAGCCGGGGGGCGCGGGCGTCGGCGGAGCGTTAGGCGCCGGCCTTCTCTCGCCTCTGTCGGCGGCCGGCGGCCGCGGCGCCGGCGCTGCCGCGGCGACGGCCGCCGCCGCCACGGCCGCCGCGGCCGCCGCCACGGCCGCAGAGCGCTCGCCGGCGGCCGCCGCCGCCGCCGCCGCGGGCCTCGGCCTGTCGCTGGCGCGGCTCGAGGGCGCCTTTGACCAGGCGCAGGAGGTCTGGGCAGACGCCATGCAGGACCGGAGCGACCAGAGGCAGCGGCGCTCGGCGCACGAGCAGCAGCGGCAGCAGCAGCAGCGGCAACAGCGACGGGGCAACGAGGACGGCGACGGCGACAGCGACGACGACGACGGCAGCGACGACGACGACAGAAACGGCAGCAAGCAGCAGCAGGGCCGCGCGCGCTCGCCCGAGTTCGGCGCGACCGCGACCCTCCCCGACTGGGTGCGGCGCCCCGAGGTCGCGCGCGAGCAGCTCGGCAGCCCCGAGCTGGCCGCGGCCGCCCGCCGCGCGCGTCAGCAGGCGCGCATGCGGGCGGCGCTCGAGGCGGCGGCGAGGGGGGTGGCGCGGGCGCTGCTCGTCGCCGCCGAGGAGGGCGGCGGCGGCGGCGGCGGCGGCGGCGGCGGCGGCGGCGGCGGCGGCGGCGGCGGCGGCGGCGGCAGCGCCCCTGCCTCTGCCGCCGCCGCCGCGCTCTCCTGCCCTTCTGCCCGCGCCGTCGAGCGGCTCTACGTCGCGCTGGAGGCCTGGGACAACGGCGGGAGCGGCTCGGGCCTCGTGCCCCGTTTTCTGGATGCGCCCGTGTCGCAGCAGCAGCAGCAGCGGCAGCGGCAGCAGCAGCAGCGGCAGCAGCAGCAGCGGCAGCAGCAGCAGCAGGACGAAGGACGGCGGCAGCAGCAACAACAACAGGGCCCACGCCCCTCCTGGCAGCGGATGCTCGACCGCCCGCGCGTCGTGTACGCCCTGCTGTGGGCGCTCGGCGCCAGCTCGGCCGCCCGCTCGGCGGCCGGGCCGGACATGGCGAGCGCGAGCGGGATCGGCGGCGGCGGCGGCGGCGGCAGCGGCGGCGGCGGCGGCGAGGCGCCGCGGCTCGGCCTCGGGTACGGCGCCGGCGCGCTTCCCGCTCGCAGCGCCCTGGCCTTGGAGTGGCTTGCGGACTGCGTGCTGCACCGCGCCGCGGCCGTGGCCGCGCGCGCGGCGGGCGTGGCCGACAGCGCAGAGGAGGAGGGCGCAGAGGGGGCCGCGGCCAGCGGGCGGCGGGGCAAGCGGCCGGGCGGCGGCGGGAGCGGCGGCGGCGGGAGCGGCGACGGCGGCGGCGGCGGCGCGGGCTCGCCCGCGGCAGCGGCGGCCATGGCGGCCTCGCGGGCCGACCTGCTGTGGGCCGTGGAGCCGGCGCAGCTGGCGCGCGTGGCCGTGGCGATGGGCCGCCTGCGCCGCGCGCCCCGCGGCCTGGGCGCGCTGATCGTGCGCCGCACGGGCGGGGCGCGGGGCGCGCCCTCCCCCCTGCGCGCGGAATTGGAGTCGGCGCGCGGGCGGGGGCAGCGGGCGCGGGCGGGCGCGGCGGCGGCGGGCGGGGGCGCCGGGGGAGCGACAGCAGACGGGCCGCGGAGCAGGGCGTCGTCGGCGGCCGACTTTGCCCGCGTTGCCGCGACCGCCGCCGACCTGTGCCGGGGCTTGGCGCAGGGCGGACACTACCCGCCGTCGTCTTGGACGTCTGACGTGGTGGGCGTCGCGCTCGAGGCGGCTGAGGAGACGATGGCGGCGGCCAAGGCCGTCGGCGGCGGCGGCAGCGGTCGTGGCGGGGGCGGCGGCGGTGGCGACGCCGGCGCCGCCAAGGCCGCCTGCGCCTCGGCCGCCGCCTCCCTCTGCCGGGTTCTCGAGGCCCTCCTGCTGCTGCAGCAGATGCGCGAGGCCGCGTCCGACGCCGCTGCTGCTGTCGAAGGCAAAGCGCCCCTGCCGCCCCAGCAGCAGCAGCAGCCGCAGCAGCAGCAGCCGCCGCGCCTGCCCCGGCGCTGGGCCGCGCGCTTTTGCGCCGCCACGGCGCCGCACGCGGCCGGCCTGCCGCCGGCCGCGCTGTCCTCCGCGCTCGTCGCGCTCGCGGGCCTGCAGCAGCAGCAGCAGCGTCACAGCAGGCCCTCGGAGCCAGTGGCCCCCACGCCCGCCTGGCTGGCCGCGTGGCTGCGGGCGCTGGCGGGATGCTTGGAGCAGGGGGCGGCCGCGGGGGGCGGCGTGGGCGGCGGCGGCGCCGGCGCCGGTGGCAGCGGCGGTGGCGGCAGCCTCGGCGCCCTTCCGGCGGGCGCCCTGACCGCTCGCGAGCTGGCCGAAACGGCGGCCGCTGTGCCCGAGCTGCTGCTCAGCGTGCGGGCCTCGGCCCCGTCGGCGGCGGCGGCCCCAGGGGGCGGCGCCGGCGGCAGCGGGGGGCGAGCCGCCGCCGCCGCCGCCGCCGCCGCCCGCTGGCTTGGCGCCTGGTGCGCCGCCTGCCGCCAGCCCCCCGCCGGTCCCGGGACCGCCGCCGCGGGCGGGTCCGTCGGCGGCGCGGCCGTGCCGCGCATGCCGTCGGTCATGGAGGACGACGAGGAGCAAGGGGCTTGGAGCGACGGCGGGTTCGGTCTCGTCGGCGGCGGCGGCGGCGCTTTGTCGTCGTCCTCGTCCTCGTCGTCGTCCTCGTCCTGGTCGTCGGTCGCGCGCGGCGCCTGGGGCGCCTCGGCCCTGCAGCGCATGTCGGCGCCCGAGCTGCTGGCCTCGGCCGGCGCCGTCGCGGCCCTCGTCGACCCGCGCGGGCCCTTGCACGGCGCCCCCGCCGCCTCCCCCTCGTCCCCCTTTCCCTCCCCCTCCTCCGCGGCTCTGCTCCTGGCCGCCGCCGTGCCGCGCGCCTGGCTGGCGGCCGCGGCCGAGCGCGGCGCCGAGCTGCGCTCCGAGCTCTCCTCCGGCGACCCGTCGTCGGCCCGCGCCCTGGGCCTGCTCGGCGCCCTCGGGGCGGTGCTGAGGGCGCAGCGGCCGCCTCCCTCCGCCGACATCGAGGAGGGCCGACAAGGGGAGGAGGAGGGGGAGGAGGAGGCGGGGCGGCGCGCGCTGCAGGCGCTCGGGGCGGTGGTGCGCGGCCTGGCCCTCTCTGAAGGCGACAATCCTGCTCTGCCCCACGTGGCGACGGCGGCGGCCGTCGTGCGCGCGCTCGGACCCCTCGCCGTGCGCGCGGCGGGGCGCGACTGGTACGAGCGCCACGAGGAGGCCGCCGCGCTCGCCGCGCTCGCCGCGGGCGGGCGGCGGCGGCTCGGACTGCGGGGCGGGGCCGACGCGGCGGCGGGCTACGCGCCCAGGAGCGGGCTGTTTGCGGCGCCGGCGATGGAGGAGAGGACCGGCGTGTGAATGCGGCGGTGGGGGACGTTGAGCAGCTGTAAAAGTTTTGAGGCGTCGCGTCGCGTCGCGTCTCGTGCCGCAGCCCGGCCGCGGATGCCGTCGCCCCCCCCCGGCTGCGCTGGACGATCGATCGATTTCCACCGGCGATGCTAAACGAATTTGTCTGCATCACGTCAATCTCCGACGCCACACACATCGCCGATCTCCTCATCTCGCTGCGCCCCTTTGGTTCACGGCACCACGCACCTCTTTTCGCACGCGCGCGCGCACGCCCGCACGCATCCAAAGAAACGGTTTCTCCCTCGACACCCCGAACGCAAAAAAGCCCCTCGTTCGTCCCGCGATGCGGCGCGCGCTCGTCCGCTGCGCGCGCCAGACGCGCTTGGCAGCGGCGAGGGAGGCCGCGGCGCAGGCGCGCGGTGCGTCCGCATCCGCGTCTGCTGCATCGGCGGGCTCTGGCAGCGGGTCTGGCGGCGGTGGCGGCGCGATCAAGGGCGGCGCGAGGGCAACGCCGACGCCGACGCCGACGCCGACGCCGACGCCGACCGCTGCCGCCGCCGCCCCTGGCGGCGGGCCCCCGCGCCCGCCGGCTGCACGCATGCCCGCCGCCGCGAGGATGCCCGGAACGCCTGCTGCTGCCGTGCCTGCGGCCGCGGTTGCCAAGCCCGCGTGGTTCGCCAAGGCCCCTCCCGCTGTATCAGCCGCCGCCCCCAGCGCGCCGCCGCCGTCCGCCCCCGCGTCCGCGGCCTCATCCTCGCCCTCTGCCTCTCCCGCCGCGGCCGCCGCAGGAGGCGGCGTCCCCCCCGGCAGCGCGGCTGGCAGCAGCGCCTCGAGCGGCGCCGGCGGCCATGGCGGCGGTGGCGACGGCGGCGCCGGTGAAAGCGCCAGCGGCGGCAGCAGCGAGAGCGGCAGCGCCGGCGCCGGCGGCCCCCCGCTGCTGCTGCCGCTGGCGGCGGCGGCAATCGCGCTGCCGCTGGCAGCGTACGCCGGATACCGGGCGTGGGCGGGCGGCGGCGGCGGGGGGGGCGAGCCAGTGGCGCGGCAGGAGGACGCCGTCGCCGCCGCCGCCGCCCGCCTGAAGGAGGACCTGGACAGCGGGTGGAGGGTGCTCAGCAAGGAGGACGAGCAGAAGGAGGAGGAGGGGGGCGCGGCGGCGGGCCGCGGCGGCAAGGAGGCCGACGGGGCCTCTGCCGCCGCCGACGCCCTGCCTGCGGCCGCCTCCCGCCACCACCGCGACTCGGCGGCCGGCGCCGAGTTCTCGCTCGGGGAAGCGGCGGCCGGACTCGCGGCAGCAACGATCGACGAGGCCGACAAGGCATCGGGCGCGGGGGCCGACGACGCCGGTGCCGCCGCCCGCGCGGAAGCCGCCGCCGCCAAGGCCGCCGCAGCCAAAGCCGCCGAAGCCGCCGCCCCGCGCTTGGACGCGGCGCCCGTGGCCGAGGTGCTCAACGAGGTCTTTGCCCGCGCGCCGAGCGGCGGCGGCGGCGCGCTCGGCCCCGACCCCGCCGCGGCCGCCAAGCGGGGCGCGGCCGAGGCGCGGCGCCTGGCCGAGGAGGCCGAGCGCGCGCTGCTGGCGGCCGTCGCCGACGCGACCGGCAAGGCGGCGGCGGCGGCGGCGGCGGCGGGGCAGCAGCAGCAGCAGCACGAGGCGCCGCCGGGACAGGGAGCTGCAGCCGCGGCCGCCGCCGCCCCGGACGCGCGCCAGCAGCCGCACCTGACGGCGGACGCCCAGCGCGTCGTCAACGCCATGCGCGCCGCTGCGGCGCCCCCGCCGGACACCCCCTTGCCGCCGGACGAGGCGCGCGCCGACGAGCCCGCCGCGCGCGCCGCCTCGCGCCTGGCCGCCGCCGCCAGCGACCCGGCCGCGCTCGCGCCCCTGAGGGAAGTCTTTGGCGTGGCGGACGTCGACCTGTCCCCGCACGGCCTCGTCGCCCTCGCGCAGCAGCAGGACGCCGCGGCCGTCGTCGCCGCCGGCGCGGGCGGCGCGGGCGGCGCGGGCGGCGGCGGCGCGGGCGCCCCTCCCGCCTCGCCCCAGGACTGGGCCTCGTTCGACGCGCGCTTCCGTCAGGCGGCCGCCGACGCCGCCGCGTTTGAGGCCGCCCTCGCGCGCGCGGCCGAGCGGCACCGCGAGCTGCTGGCCGAAGCGCGCGCCGAGGTCAAGGCGGCGCGCGAGGGGGCCGAGCGCGCGGCCCTGCACGCGCAGGAGCTGCTGGCGCGCGCGCGCGCCGCCGCCGAGCAGGCCGCGCGCGCGGCCGCCGCGCGCGCCGAGGAGCGCGAGCGGCGAGCGGCGCGCGCGGCGCTGGCAGCCGAGCGCCGGGAGCGCATCGGCGTGCTCGACGGCCTGCGCGCGCGGCTCAACGCGCTGAGCTCGGCGCTGGAGCGGCGCGGCGAGGACCTGGCCGAGGCGCGCCGGGCGCAGGGCGTGGCGCTGGGCGCGCTGGCGCTGGGCGGCGGGCTCGACGAGGGCCGGCCGCTCGAGCGCGGGCTCAGGGCGCTGGTGAGGGGCGCGGGGGGAGGGGCGGGCGAGGCGACGGCGGACGGCGGCGGCGGCGGCGGCGGCGGCGGCGGCGGCGACGCCGTGGTGGCGTGCGCCGCCCGCGCCCTCGAGCGCGTCGCCGCGTCGGCCGCGTCCGCGGCCGTTCCCTCCCGCGCCGAGCTCATGGCGCGCTTCGAGCCCGTGCTGAGGCAGGCGGAGGAGCTGGTGCTGTTTCCCGCTGCCTCGATCGGGGCGGCGGCGCCGGCGCCGGCGGCGCCGGCGCCGGCGCCGGCGCCGGGCGCCGAGCAAGGAGGAGGAGGGGGAGGAGACTCCTCCTCCTCCACGGCGGCGGAAACGCCCGGCGGCGGAGAGCCCGAGGTGATTCACGGCGGCATGCTCGCCCACCTGGTCGCCCGCGCGGCCGCGCGCCTCAAGATCCGCCCGGCCGGACCGGCGGCGGCCGCCGGCGCCGATGCGGCGGGCGGCGGCGCCGGCGCCGGCGGAGGGGGCGGGCGGGACGCGCGGCTCGGGGCGGCGGCGGCGGCGGCCGAGCGCGGCGACCTGGCGGCCGCGGCCGACGCCTTGAGCGACGCGGCGCGCGGCACGGCCGCCGCGCCCTACGTGGCCGCGTGGGCGGCGGACGCGCGCGCCCGCGCCGCCTCGGAGCAGACGCTCAGGCTGCTCCGGGCGCACGCGACGACCGTGGCGACGGCAGCGACGGCGGCGGCGCCGGCTTGAACGAGACGACGACGGGCGGGTTTTGTTCCCCGACTCTTCTTTCTAGTCCTTGTAATGATGTAGATCGGCGGAGAGGATGAGACCATCACTCGGCGCGCGCTAGCGCGCACGCACACTCACACGACGGGACGGACGTGTCGTCGGGGCCGTCGGGACCAAGCAAGAGAAGGAGACGGGCGCCCCGCGGCGACAGGCGGATGGCGCCACCACGCTGTGCCCGGGGGAGACAAAGACACGCGCCAAACCGCCGAAGAGACAGACAGGACAAGAGACGACAGGGAAGAAATGCTCCACACGAACATCAAGGCCTATACTCCAAGAAGGGCAAACAAACTCACAAAAGAGCGCTGGGGGACTCCGGAAAACGGGGCGCGGGCCGACAGAGAGAGAGAGAGAGAGAGAGTGGGCGGGCGAGGGGCGGCGGCGTTTTGTTTTCCCGCGGGGGGCGCGGGGGGGGGGGGGCCGCCGGCGGGCGAATCAAAAGAGCGCGCCCCCCTTGTCGCTCTCTTTCCCCCCCCCCCCCCCTGAGACGCCACACAGACGACCGAGTGTGGCCCGACAGACGGGCGGAGGTCGCTGCGGCCGCCAAGCGGGCGAAAAGGAGGGGGGAAAAGAGAGGCAAGCGCCAAGGAGAAGGAAACGCGCGGCCCCTCCTCGGCGTCGCCGACGCAAAATTCACAACAACAAAAAAAACGCGACGACTCGAGTGCCGCGCTCTCTCTTCTCTCTCTCTCTTGAAAAGGCACACGAGGGGGCGCCAGAAGATCCTCTCTGCCCTATCTAGTTCTTCTTGGCCGACGCCGACTTCTCGATGTCGTCGTCGTCCGTCTTGTCGTCGTCCGTCTTGTCGTCGTCGTCCTTGCCGCCGTGGCCGCCCTTGCCGCCGCCCTTGCCGCTCTCGCTGTGCTTGTCGTCGTCGCCGCCGTCGCCCTTGTTGCCGCCGTTCTCGACCTTCTCGCCCGAGTAGGTGTACTTGACCTTCTTGTACCCCTCGACCGGGTCGACCCCCGGCAGGTCGCCGTCGTCGTCGTTGACGTCGCCGCGCGCGTGGTACGACCCGATCTTCTTGAAGTGCGTCTCCCTGAGCTTCTTGTACTCGGGCGAGGGCGTGGGCAGGTCTTCGACGTCGACGACGCACGTGCCGCCGACGGTGATGCAGTTGTCGCTGAGGGTGCCGGGCGTGCAGGCGACGCAGTAGTAGCCCTCGACGCCGTCGCCGACCTTTGGGTTTTGGTTTGTTTGGTGTTTCGTTTTTTTGTGGAGAATAGGGGGAGGGGAAAGGGTGGTAGGGCGCGTCGGTTTTGTCCGGGCGGGCGGGGGGGCGCGAGCGGGTGAGTGCGCGAGCGAGCGTGCTTTGGGGGCTCCGAGGGGTGCAAGGCGGAGAGAAGACGACACGCGGCGGGCGGGCGGGCGATTGCGGGGGTGATCGATCGCGCGAGAAGCAAGGCGGCGACGGCGGTAGCGGGCGAAAAAGCGGCGGCGGCGGCCCGCTACAGGGGCGCGCGCGCGCGCGCGCCCCCCGCTCGTCTCGTCTTCCCCCTCTCGTCCTCTCCTCACCTTCTTGTTGTAGTGCTGGGTGGTCGCCACGCCCGTGCCGTCCTCCTGCGGGATGTTGAAGCCCTTGCGGATGATGTAGTTGCTGTCCTCGCACGTGTCGGTGTCCTCCGTGACGTCCGGGCAGACTGGGTACTGCAGGCACTGCTTCACCGACGCGGCGCCGCCGGCCAGCGTAAAGCCGGGCACGCCGATGTCGTTAGGCTCGCAGTCCTCGCAGACCGCAGTCGTGGTCGCGTTCGAGCCCGCGGGAACCTTGGGCCCGCCGGGCGAGAAGGAGCCCGACGCGCACGGGCTGCACACCGACTTGGCCGCGTCCCACGCCCACCCGGGCGCGCACGAGCTGCAGCAGTCCCCGCCGTCGCCGCACCCCGCGCCCTCCGTCGTCGTGCCGCGCGGGCAGAAGGTGCAGCGCGTGCGGATCGCCGACGCGCCCGACGTGAAGGTGCCGGCCGGGCACATGGTGCACTGGCGGTACTTGGCGGGCCACACAAAGTCGGGCAGCAGGACGGGCTTGGTCACGCCGGCCTCGTTGCCGCCCTGCGTGAACTCCTCGTCGACGTAGCCCGGGATGTACTTCCACAGGCTGGTGAGCTGGCCCGACGCCAGCGGCGCGCCGAAGCCGGGGGCGCAGTCGCACCGGCCCGTGAAGGTGTTGAGGACGTAGCCCTGCGCCAGGTCGCAGGCCAGGCACTGCAGGAAGGCGCCCTCGCTCTTGTGCTTGGAGCCGACGGCCTTGTCCTGGTACTCGCACTCGACGCAGCCGTAGATCTGGTGGCACGCGGCGCTGGTCTCGGGCTTCTCCTGTGGCGGTGGGTTTTGGGTTTTTTGTCGGCGTGTCGTTTTTTTGATTGGTTCGCGTGAGTTTTTTTTGGCGGCGGTTGGAAAGTAAGGGGGGGCGCTGCTCCGTCCCTCATCGCGCTGGGTCGAGAGGGCGTAGGCGGGCGTTGTCGCCAGGGGGGGAGGAAGCGGCCGGATGCGCCGCGGGGAGAACGAGGGGGGAGGGGGGGGGGGGGGGGGGGGGGGGAAGGGGGGGAAAGAGGGGAAGAGAATGGGGCGGCGACGGCGGGGGGAGGGGGGTCCAGCGCGCGCGGCGCCCGCGACAGCTCTGCGCGCGCACCGGAAAGCGCGGCCGTCTGCCGTCGACAGGACGACAAACGCCCCCCCCCCCCCCCCCCGCAGGAAGGCGCTCGCGCGGGCCCGCGGTAACCGGCCGATCGCCCGGGTGGGTGGGTGAGCGGGCGGCGCTCCTGGGCTGCTCGCGTCGTGCCGACAGCTGCAGTCTAGCAGTGGGGGAAGGGATGAAGCGGGGAGGGGCGGCAAACAAAAAAAAGGGTTCGAACCGAACGGCGCCCGCCGGCGATGTCGGCGTCCCTCGCGTGCTCCCTTGCTTCTCTCTCACTCACCGCCTTGGCGTACTTCCCCTTGGCGTTCATGGGGATTTTCATGCCAGTGTCGTAGTCCTGGGCGCGGACGCACGGCGCGACCGCGACCGCCAGGAGCGCGGCGACCACGAAGGCGCGGGCCATCATCATTCTGTTTTTGGAAAGGTCGGGGGGGGGGAGAGGGAGTTGTTGGCCTCGGTTTTTGGGGGACGTACGGAAAGTTGGCGTTTCGTTCGTCTTTTTGCGCGGTTGCGGTGGGTTGCATACGCGTGTGTGTATGCGGACCGTGCGGTGTGAAGGGTTTGCGCGGTTGCGCGCGCGTGGAGGATATAAGAGGGCGAGAGAACGGGAAGCAACGCGGCGGTAATGAAGGGAGAGAGGGGGAGAGAGAGGGGGGACTCTCCTTTTTGCCTCTCTCTCCCTCCCCCCCTCCCCTCGCAGGAAAAAAAACAGTTGGGGTGCGTGCTCTCGGGCCACCCCGCGCGCGCCTGGTGGGCATATGCCCCCGCCGCCCGTTGCGGGGCAAAGGTTCCAGTCCGTGCCCGCCACGGGCTCGCTCGGCGGCGGCCAGGTCGCGCTCCGTGCGGGACCCTCGGCGCGGAAAACATCATAAGTCGAGGACACCCCCCCGCTTCTCGAGGGGGCGTCGATTTTGAAATTGTTCCTTCGATCCGCCATCCGGCGAGCGCGACCGGCGCGCACCCGGGGCCGCCACGCGCGCGCAGTTGCGGCACGTGCCGATGCGCTCATTGCTGGCCGCGCGCGCGGGCCCGAAGGACGGCCAGGGGACGTCCCCCCGGGCGCGCGAGGCGCAAAGGCCGAGAGCTGTCTCTTTGTTGCCGTTGTCTCTCAGCGCTCTTTCTTCGGCTTCAAACGCGCGGACGTCCGAGAGCGTGATCGCACCTTTCCGAGGGACGCGGGGTTTGATGCGTTGGTGTGTGTTGTGGGTTTGTGGTCGCGACTCCAGGCGCGTGAACTCCAAAAAAAGGGGGGGTGTGGAGAGTCAGGGGGAGGTCGCGCCGCCGCCCTTTGTTCAAAGCGCCGAGCCGCGTTGCCGCCGCCTTGACGGCTTTTTTTCCGTCGTCTCTCGCTCCCCTCCCCCCCTTTTTTGTGACCCGCGTGTCCTTGGGCCCCTCCGCCAAACTCGCGCGCGTCGTCATATCACACGCCGTGGCGCGCAGATGGGCCGTGCCCAAGGGACGCCGGCTGGCGCTGCTGCTGCTGCTGCAGCTGCCGGCCGCGCTCGGGTCTTGGGGGGGGCGCGGCGGCTGGCGGGGCGGAGTCCAAGCCGGGGCCCAAAAAGACAAAAAGACGCAGGGGCGCCGCGGGGTGGCGGCGCCCTCGGGACCCCGCTTGCTCCTCTCCTGCCGGTCCCGTCGAGCTACGGCGTCGGCCCCCTCTATGTCTCCTCGACGGCAAGCAAGAAGCGGCAGCAGCAGCAAAGACACGCCGGCGACGGCAACACGCGTAACAAAACAAGCAATCGACGACCGAATCCCGGCGTCTCCTTCATTCGAACAAGGCAAAAAACTCGGCCAAAACGACGACGACGGGCCCGAAACCACCCGACCGACACACGCCCACACAGACCCATTGAATGATCAGCGGCTCTCGAACCCGGCGCTCTCCAGCGCCGCCAGCGTCGCGATCCCCTCGGCCCAGAGGCAGTACTTCCACTTTGCGAGGTCGCCGACGCTCCGCACGCCCAGCGCCGCGAGCGTCTCGTCGTCGGCCGGCGTCAGCCCTTGCAGCGCCGAGGGGGGCGCGGCGGCGATCTCGCGCAGGGAGCGCGCCTCCCACGCCTTGTCGACGGCCCGGCACACGTTGGAGCGCGCGCCCGCGGGCCGCGCGCCGTCCCGCTCGCGCCGGGCCAGCGCGGCGACGGCGCGCGCCGTGCGGAAGTGGCGGTACGCGCCTAAATCCGCGACGGTTTTCACGCCCAGTTTCGCGAGCAGGGCGTCGGCTTTTTCCTCCTTGAGGCCCTGGAGGGCGCCGGGCGGCAGCTCGGCGACCTCGGCGAAGGACTTGCCCTCGTGCGCCTTGTCGACGGCGCCGGCAAAGTTGAGCGCGTAGCCCAGGCCGGGGGCGGCGGCGGCGCCGGCGCCGGCGCCGGCGGCGGCGGCGCCTCCCTCGGCGGCGGCGGCGCCAGCGACCGAGCGACGGCACGGGCCGGCGACGAGGACGGACGAGGCGGCGGCGGCGGCGGACGCGGGCGAGGCGCGGAGGGCGGCCGCGCGCGAGGCGTGATGGCCAAAGCTGCGGAGCAACATGGTCTTGGGTTGTGCCGCGTGTGAACTCTCGTCAAGAGGCGCGTTTGAGCGGGTGCAAGGCGAGGGGGGAGAAAGGGAGGTTTTTTGAAAATTCACGCTCGGCACGGCGTGCGGTTGGCGGGGCACGGATCTGGTTCGTGGCGATCGTGGGTGTGGGCAAGAGCGACAGATTGCCGAAATGAGGCGCTTGCTTTGCGAGTGGGCGCTCCGTCGGGAGCAGTTGCGACGTCGGCGCCGCAAAAAGACTCGATGAACGCGCACCCCGCCGCAGAACCGAAACACCGGTCTCGGGAGAAGAGCGGGGGGGTTGGCAACGATTCACAATTTTGAGGAGAGTCTACCGATCCAAGCTAGCCTCGTGCGGGCCCCCCGCCACCGACGCTCCCTCCTGCGACGCCGTTGCCATTGACATCGTCCCCACCGCCACCGCCGCCGCCGCCGCCCTGCTGCTGCTGCTGCTGCTGCTGCTGCTGCTGCTGCTGCTCCTGCTGCGGCTGCTGCTGCTGCTCCTGCTGCTGCTGCTCATGCTGCTGCTGGATCTCCCCCTCGCCCTCCTCGCCCTCGCCCTCGTCCTCCCCGCTCCGGCCGCCGCCGCCGCCGCCGCCGCCGCAAACGTCCTCGTCCTCGTCCTCGTCCCCGCTGCCGCTGCTGCTGTTGCTCCGGTGGTGCAGCAGGCTCCTGCCGCGCTGCATCGCGCTGCGCATGGAGCTGTAGTGCTGGCGCCGCCGCGCGGCGAACACGCGGCCCCCGCCCGCCACCGCATCGCCCGCCTTGCCGCTGCCATTGCCGCTGCCATTGCCGCCGCCGCCGCCGCCGCCCTCGTCGCTGCTTCCGCCGCAGACGCCGCCGCCCACTCCCCCGGCCGCCGCGCGCCCGCCGCTGCGCCCGCTCCGCCCGCTCATAAGCGAGCCGTCCGAGGACGTCGCCATGACAGCGCCCGGGCGCGGCGGGTTGAGCGACAGCGGCGGGAGCGCGAGCGGCGGCAGAGACAGGGGCGCGGGGCCGCCGCCGCTGCCGCCGCCGCCGTCCGCGGGAGGGCCCGCTGGCGCGCCCGCGGCTTCCCCGGCCGCGCCCGCGCCCGCGCCCTCCGCCGCGAGGACCACGCGCCGCCGCGCGCCCCTGCTGGCGGCATGCGGAGGGTGCGCTTGGCACCCAGCGGCGTCATCGTCGTCGTCCAGCGCCAGCGGCTCGACGCCGCGCGGCAGCAGGGCGGCCGCGGGCCCCTCGGCCGCCGCGCCTCGTCCGTGCTGCTGCTGCTGCTGCTGCTCGTCGTCGTCGTCGTCCTCGTCGTCCTCGTCGTCGTCATCTTGCCCGTGCCCGTTGCTCGCGTCGCCGCCAGACTTCCCCCCGCTGCCGCTGCTGTCGCCCGCGCTGCCCACGAGCGCCGCGAAGCGCAGCGCCCCGGGCCGGCCGCCTGCGGCGGCGGCGGCGGCGGCGCCGCCGCCGCCACTGCCGGCGCCACTGCCGCCGCCGGCGCCTCCCAACACCGCCAGCTCGGCGTGCTCTGGCGGCGCCGGCAGCGCGGCGTGGTACGGCGTCTTTGGCTCGGGCACGCGGATCGAGCCGGCGTACGCCCGCTTGATGCGCTCGTTGGCCGCGAGGTTGTCCTCGTCCCACACGATCTTGCGGCGCGGCTTGTCGCCGCCGCCTCCGCCGCCGCCGCCGCTGCCGCCGCTCGGCTGATGCGAGGGCAGCACGCTGCCGCTAGGGCCGGCGTCGCCCCCGCCTTGGCCTTGCTCTTGCTGCTGCTGCTGCTGCTCAGGCGGGGGTTGCTGGCCCGTCGCGCCCGGACCGTCGTCCTCGTCCATGACCAGGCTCTCAAGTGTGTTGTCGGCGCGCTCCTTGTGGGCGCGGGTGTGGAAGGCGCTTTTCGCTTGTCTCTCGAAAAGAGAGTCGAGGGCTTTGCTATGGGCTAGAGGATGAGGATGACGATGAGCACGAGGTGAGAGGGCTAGTGTTTAGATGGCGCGGTGCTCGTGGGCTCTCGTCTCGTTTTGAAGACAGCGCGCCGATTGCCGCCGCCAAGCAGACGACGCCGCTGTCGAGCGAGCGCGGCGACCGCGATTCTCCCGACCTCTGCGCTCCAGCACTCGATGATCGAGCCTCTATCACAACCGCGGTCTCTACGTCTCTGCCCCGACACCTTGCACATCATCATCATCCATCGAGTCTAACAGCAGCCTAAAGCGCGACAGATCGAGGTGCTCACAGCTGAAAGGGCGGATCGCTCGCTTCGGAAAGCGCGGGGTTGCCGCGTGCCTCGCGAGGATGCATCGCTGAAACACCTTGCGTCGAGACGTAGAGGAAGCGAGCGTGCCAAGGCGAGACAAACAGGAGGCCAGCCCGGTGGACGGAAGATGGCGGCGCCGCCTCCGCCCCTGCTGGCCGCCGCGCTCGCCGTCGTCGGCGGCCCGCGCGAGAGGAGGCGAAGCAACGGCGGCGCCGGCGCAGTCGCGCAAAGTTACCACACCTCCGGGGTCGCGCGGGGCCAGGACCAGGAGCATCGGGAGGGCCCGCAGGCCGCGGCACCCGTCGCCGCCGCTGGCACGCAGCCGCAGCCGCACCAGCCGGCCCCCGCCCAGAAAAAGCCGCCGCCAAAGCCGCCGTCGCGCGCCGTGCTGGCGGTCGGCCGCGTCGCGCGGCAGCGCTGGGTGACGGTGGCGGGCGTGGTGGGGCTGGGCGTGGGGGGGATCATGGCCGCGGACTGGGCGGCCGAGTCGCTGGTCAACTGGTGGCAGGGCAAGCGCGACGGGGAGGACGACTTTTAGCGGGCGTGGGGGGGGGGAGGATATTCAGTCGCCCGGCCGCCGAGGAGAGCGGACACGACGGCCCGTTGTCAACGGGCGTCGCGCCGACTTTGTCGCCCCCTGCCGCACAGGCAACACGGCTGCTGTGTGACGGCAACTCGGCGACACTCACAGTCGCATCCTCTCGATCTAGCACTAGCGCTCCCTTGCACCGCTTATCCCCTGCTTTTGGCGTCTCTCTGCCTCTCTCTTTGGGCGGAACAATCACAACCATCTTTCATCCGCGCCAAACGTCGAATTTTGCGACCCGCGCCCGAGATTGGCGCCGATTTCTGGATCTCCAGGTCGTCCTACGCCGCTTCGACATTGCGGGATCTCGCTGGGACGTTGCGAATCGGACGGACGGCGGGTCCTCGTGTTGACGCGAATTCTTGATTGTTCCGCGACGTGAGACGGAGACCCGCCGTGCTAGGGGAGAGAGCAAAAGCGCTTCACATGCTCGCAACAGGCGCCTGCAGCCGTCAAGGATGAAGGGGCCGCTCGCGCCGCGGCGAGCGGCGGCGAGCGGCAGCGGCGTCGCCGCCCGATGGCCGCTCGCGCCGCCGCCGCGCCGCCGCCGACGGCCCGTCGCCGCCGCGCTCGCTCCGGCGACCGTCGCCGCCGTCGCAGCGGCGCCGCCCGCAGAGCTGGCGGTCTCGCCGCCACCGCAACAACAATGGCAGCGACAACAACAGCAACAACACCAACGTGCGCCCCTGCTGCCCTCCGCGTTCCGGCGAGCCCGCACGCACGCGGACGTGATGGAGATCCTGTCGCTGGCCGCGGCGAAAGGGGCGGCGCTTGTGACGCCGCCCGCGCGGCCCCCCCCCGGCTCGGCCCCGCCGCCGCCGCCGCCGCCGCCGCTCCCCCGCATGAGCCCCGTGGCGGCGAGCGCGGCGCTCGTCCGCCTGGCGCAGCTGCAGCAACAGCAAGGGGGTCGCCCGCGCGTCGAGGGCGGCGCCGTCGACCCGCGCCAGCTCGCCGCCCTCACACGCGCGGCCCTGTGGCTGACCTCGGCGCGCGGCGGCGGCAAGGGGGGGCGCGTGGCCAATGCCCGCGCGCTAGCGTCGGCCCTGTGGGCCCGCGCCAGGTTGGGCGGCGGCGCGGTGGACGCCTGCTCGGACGACGCCCTCGAGGCGGCCCTGGACGAGGCGCGCGCGGGCAGGCTCGACTCTGCCGGCGTGGCCATGGTCGCGTTTGCGTTAGCGGCGGCGGCGGCGCCGTCGCCGTCGCTGTTGGCGGCGGCCTCTTCCTCTGCCGGCGCCGCCGCCGCTGTCCTCTGCGCCGCCTGGGGTGCCGCCGCCGAGCGGGAGCGGGAGCAGGAGCGCGAGCAGCGGCGGAGGCACCAGGCCGCTGAGCAGACCAAAGAAGAGCAGCAGCAGCAGCAGCAGCAGCAGGACCAGCAGCAGGACCAGCGGCAGCAGCAGGACCAGCGGCAGCAGGACCAGCGGCAGCAGCAGGACCCGGGCGCGTCGGCGGGCATGTTTCTGGGGGCGCTGGCGCGGCTGGCGGCGGCAGCGGCGGCGGCCGGGCACGCTGCCGGTGCCGTTTCTGCAGCGCCCCTCGCCGCGTCCTGGGTCGCGAGCGAGGCGCGGCGGCTGGCCGCCCTGCCAGGGGTCTGGACGCCCCGTTCGGGCCCGGTCGTGGCCGGCGCGCTCGCACGCCTGTGGCAACAGCAGCAGCAGCAGCAGCAGCAGCAGCAGCAGGCAGGGGCTTTGGCCGCCGCCGCCGCCGCGCGCCTCCCGCCGGGCCCGTCGGCGCAGCTGTCGCGCGCCCTGTGGCGCGGGCTGTCCTCTTCCTTGCTCCCTCTGCCGCCGCGCGACGCCGCCGAGGCGCTGTGTGCAGGCGCCGCGCTCGGCCTGGACCCCCCGCCGCCGGCCTTGCTGCGGCGCCTGCTTCGCGCGGCGGGCAGCGGCAGCAGCAGCAGCAGCAGCAGCGGTGGCGGCGGCGGCGGCGGCGGCGGCAACACAGCAGCGTCTGGGCCCGCGGCGCAGCAGCAGCAGCAGCAGTTGCATCAACAGCGGCCGGCGCAGGCTGACGCGGCGCGCGTGCTGTGGGCCGTGGCGCGGTTTGCGTCGTCGCCCGCGGCCGCGCAGCACCAGCAGCAGCAGCAGCACCAGCACCAGCACCAGCAGCAGGGGCGGCGGCGCCGCGCCCGGGCGGCGGCGGCGGCCGGGGCAGACGCAGAGGCGGCGCCGTCGCCTTTGCTCTCAACGGGCCCGCCAGAGGAGCATCAACCTCAGCAGGCAAGTGGGCGGGTGCACGAGGAGAGCGCGGCCCAAGAGAGCGCCGAGGCCGCCGACCCCGCAGCGGCGCCGGCGGGCGACGGCACCTCTGCTGCCGCCGCCTCGGCCCCGCCGCCCCCTCCCGCCGGCCTCGCCGCCGCGGGCGCGCTGCTCGGCACAGGGCCCGCGGGCGCCGCGGCCGCGCTCCGACCCTGGCTGCGCCTGGCTCTCCCGGCGACTGACGGCCCGCAGCAGCAGCAGCAGCAGCAGCACGAGCAGCGGCACGAGCAGCGGCAGCAGCTGCTGCTGGCTCAGCGGCAGCCTCGGCAGCCGGCGGCCGTCTCGCTGGCGATGGTCGCGTGGGCGTGCGCGCGCCTGGGCCTCTCCGGCGACGCCTCCCCGGATGCATCCGACGTGTCCGACGGTGGCGACGATGGCGGCGAGGGGTCGGTCGCAGCAGCAGACGGCGACGAGAGGGCGCGGGGAGAGGGGCGCGCGGCCGAGGCCGGGAGCGTCGTCGCCGCGCTGCTGCGCGGCGCCGCGGGCGCCGCGGATCTGGGCGCGTGCGAGCTGGCGCAGCTGCTGGGCGCCGCGCGGCTCGCCATCAAGAGCGGCGGCGCTGGCGGCGTCAGCCGCGGCCGCGGGTCGACGAGGCGGCGGCGCCGCCAGCGCCGCACCTCTCCAGAGGAGGCGGAGGAGGCGGGAGGCGGGCGGCAGCAGCAGCAGCAGGAGGAAAAGGACGCGTCGTCCTCGACTCGACAGGATCGCCGCCGCCGTTCCCCTGTGATCCCTGTGTCCCCCGAGCTGCCCGTCCTGGCGGCCGTGCACGCCTTGATGGAGTCGCCCGCGGCCGTCGCCGCCCTGCGCGCGGCGCCCGACGCCAGCGCGCTCGCGGGCGCGCTCGCTGCGCTGGCCGCGCTGCCGCCCGCGCGCGCGTGGCCCCGGCGGGCGGGCGGCAGCGGCGGTGAAGGCGGTCACCACGGCAACAGCAGCGTCTGGCGCGCGGCGGCCGCGGCGCGCCTGGCCGAGCTGCTCGAGGACGACGACGGGAGCGGCGCGGCCGGCCCCCCTGCGCTGTCGGCGCTCCTGTGGGCGACGGCGCGCCTGCGCCTGCCGCTGCCGCCGCCGCCGCGCCTGCGGCTGCTGCTCGCCTCGAGCGCGGCGGCCCTGCCCGCGATGACGGGGCGCGAGCAGTGCGCCGCCGTCGACGGCCTGGCCGCGCTCGCGCCGGCGCTGCTGCGGGCGATGCCCGCGGGCGAAGGCGCGGCCGGCCTCGGCGCGTGGGCCGAGGCCTTTTGCACGGCGACACGTCCGCGCGCCGCGGCGCTGGTGGCGTCGGCGTGGCCGGCGGCGGCGCCGGCGGCGGCGCCGGCGCCGGCACCGGTGCCAGCGGTCCTTTTCGCGGCTGCTTCCTCTTCCTTTGGCGACTGCGGCGACGACGATTACGACGACGACGACGACGACGACGCGACGGCCGCGGCGGCCGACTGCGGCAGCGGCAGCAGCAGCGGCAGCAGCGCCGTCACTGCCGACGCGGTCGAGGCGGCCGGATTTGTGGCCGCGTCCCTCACGTCCCTGGCGCGCCTAGCGCGCGCGCTCGCGGCCGCGGAGGCGGGCGCCCCCCCGCCATCCGCGTCCCCGCCGCCCCCGCCGCCGCCGCACCCGCCCGCGCCCTGGCGCGCGCTCGAGCGCGCCGCCGCGCCCGGCGGCCGCGGCGGCCCCGCGGCGACGGCGACCACGGCCTGGCTGGGCTGCGCGGCGGCGGCGCTCGTGCGCGCGTGGCCGGCCTTCACGGCCGCGGACGGGCCCCGCGGCGGGCGCGCGCGCAGCGCGGCCAATGCGGCGCTGGCGCTCGCCGACTTGGCGGGCGGGGGTGGCGGTGGGCTGGGCGGCGGCGGAGGCGAGGAGAGCGCGCAAGGGGCGGCGGCGACGGCGCCCCTGTCGCCGTCGTCGTCGTCGTCGTCGTCGTCGTCGCCGCCGCCGCCGCCCCCCTGGTTGGACCGCGCGTGGCTCGAGGCGCTCGCGGCGCAGTGGGAGGCGCACGGCACCGCGCGCGCGTCGGCGGCCGACGCCGCGCAGGTCACAGCGGCGCTAGCAAGGCTCTCTCTGTAAGGTTGGAATCTGGACGACGATCAATCGAGGGCTGGCGGGCCTCGATCGGGCGGCCCCGCGCTTCGGTCGGCGCCGCCGCGACCGACGCCGACGACGCTGACCTGCGGCGCGCCTTCTGGCGATAAAACACCGCTCCCTCACAACTCCGCAACCCCCACTAACGCACACTCGACGCAGCAAACAACTCTCCGATTCCTCTCCCCCGAACAACAAGGCCGTTCCTCCGCCAGCAGCCCGCGCGCCAAACTCAAACTCAGTGGGTGCCCTCTCTCGTGAGACGGGAAACGCCAGACCTCCGGTCCGCCGATCTATTGAACCGCGCGCGGATTGATCGATCGCGATCCCCGTGCTGGCAGTTGGCCTCCCCGCTCGCGGCAGGGGGATACTCCGCGCGCGCTCTTGCCCATGCTCGGTGGGTGCCCTCTCTCGTCGTGCCCGCGCCCCAAAAAGAGCGAGCTGCTCGATCGCCAGCGCGACGATCCGAAGGGCTAATTCGGCGATTCGCGCGGTGCTGCACATCTAGGGCCGCTTGGAGGGTGCTACCGCGCGAGAGAACCCAGACAGAGACTCGCGCGCAAGTCTGTTATCTCGCTCGAGGCAAAATCGCAAAACGCTCGCCGTCTTCCCCTCTGGCGAACGAGTGCCGGGCTCCTTCTCGCCCTCCCTCCCTCCGCGTGGGCCCTTTCGCGAGCGCGATGCGGACGCCCTGATGACGCGGCGGTCCTCGTCCCCGAGCGGCGCGCTCGCGCACGGCGCGATCAATCGCGCCCCGTCGTCGCCCCTCGTCGCTCGGCGCCGCGCGCTGCCGCCCGCCCGACCGGCCGCCCGCCAACCGACTCGATCTCTCTCCCCTCTCTCTCGCCTTCGTCCCCAAAAACTTCAAACCAAGCAGCCGACCTGGGCCGGCGGCATTCGGCCGCCCCCGGCCAGCAGCAGCAGCAGCAGCAGCAGCAGCAGCAGGCGCGGTGGCGGCTGCCCCCCGGCACCTTTGTGCTCGCCGCGCGCCGCCGCCGCGCAGCCGCCCTGCTCGCCGCGCGCGCGTCTGCCGCCGGCAGCGACGCGGCCGCCGGCGCTCACAGCGCCGACGCGCCGCCGCCGCGCCGCGTCGTCGTGACGGGCATGGGCGTCGTGTCGCCGCTGGGCAACGAGCACGACGAGTTTTACAACAACCTCCTGGAGGGGCGGTCAGGGGTGGCGGAGATCGGGTCGTTCGACGCGAGCGGGTTCTCCACGCGCTTCGCGGGGGAGGTCAAGGTGAGAAGAGCGCGTCGTGTTGGCCGTTTCACGCTCTCTCGCTTGTCGCCCGCCCGCTCTTTCCGCTCTCCCGCGCTCACAAATACAAACACCTCTCCCCCCGCCACGGCAAAAACCACCATGTCCGCCCAACAAAACCAAAACAGCACATGGACACCGACGGCTACATCAGCAAGAAGAGCGAGCGCCGGCTCGACCGCACCATCAAGTTTGTCTTGCTGGCGGGGAAAAAGGCGCTCGGGGACGCGGGCCTTGCTTGGGACGCGCCGTCGCTCGGGCGCGACCTGGACCTGGCGCGGTGCGGCACGGTCGTGGGCAGCGCCTTTGGCGGCATGAGCACCTTTGCCACGGCGGTCGAGGTGCTCGAGACGCAGAGTGAGGGGTTTCTGAAGGGGTTAATCGTTTTTTTAGGGCTGGTTTTTCCGTCGATTTTTTGCGTCTTTTTTTCTCTTCTTTTTCCCCTCTCCCCGGTCCACCGCGCGTCCCCTCCTCATGGTCTCGCTCCCTCGCTCGCTCGCCCTCCTGCCCGCTTTCCTCGCTCACACACGACCCGTTGCACTAAATACAACGCCCCGGACGGCGCATCCCGAAGACTAACGCCCCCCACACACACGCAACCTACCCACCCAAACACCCCCCTCCCCCCCCCCCAAAAAAAATATACAGGCTACAAGAAGATGAACCCCTTCTGCATCCCCTTTGCCATCACCAACATGGCCGGCGCCCTCCTCGCCATGGACACCGGCTTCATGGGCCCCAACTACTCGATCAACACGGCGTGCGCGAGCGGAAACTACTGCATCCACAACGCCGCGGGGCACATCGCCCGCGGCGAGGCCGACGTGATGCTCGCGGGCAGCGCCGACGCCTCGGTCATCCCCAGCGGCGTGGGCGGATTCATCGCGTGCAAGGCCCTGAGCCGGCGCAACGACGACCCGGCAGGGGCTTCACGCCCTTGGGACCGGGACCGCGACGGGTTTGTCATGGGCGAGGGCGCGGGGGTGCTGGTTTTGGAGGATCTGGAGCACGCCGCGAAACGGGGCGCCCGCATTTACGCCGAGTACGCGGGCGGCGCCTTTACGTGCGACGCGCACCACATGACCGAGCCCAGGCCCGACGGCGGGGGCGTGCGCCTGTGCATCGAGCGCGCGGTCGCGGCCGCGGGGTGCACGCCGGATCAGGTGGATTACGTCAACGCGCACGCCACCAGCACCCCCGCGGGGGACATGGCCGAGTACCGGGCGATCCGCGCGGCGCTGCCCCGAGAGGACCTCCGGATGAACTCGACCAAGTCGATGATCGGGCACCTATTGGGCGGGGCGGGGGCGGTCGAGGCCATCGTGACGGTCAAGGCGATCCAGACGGGGTGGCTGCACCCGACGCTCAACTGCGCGTCGCCCGAGGATGGGGTGGACCTGGACGTGATCTGCGCCTCGGGCGGCGGCAAGCAGAGGCGCGCGGTACGCGTGGCGCTGAGCAACAGCTTCGGCTTTGGGGGGCACAACTCGGCCATCGTGTTCAAGAGCTTCGAGGCTTGAGAGAGAAGAGAGGAGAGGACGACGAAGGACGAGGGGGAGATGATGAGGACTTTTTGCGCGGGGTTGGGTGCGTGGGGGGGGCGGGCGGGGGCGGGGGCGAGACTGAGAAAAAACCGCGCGCCTTTTTGGGCGTCGTCGCCGCGGGGGGGCGGGGGCGAAACGAGGAAGCCGGGCGGTGTCGCGGTCGTTGTTCGTTTATTCGTCCAACTTTGGCCTCTCCCTATGACTTTTTGTGCTTGAATTGTTCACTGGTTGCTGAAGATACGCAGTCTTTGCTCCGACGGGTGGTTCTTTGCGATTGTCGGGACGGCGAGGGGCGCTTCACGAAAGGCCGGTGCGAGGGGGCGCCGACACAGGCCGCCGGGAGCACACCAAGTGTGGGGGGGGGGGGAAGGAAGCGTGAGCGTCCCCGACGAGATCGCGTGCCACGATCGTGCGCTTAAGATCGCGAAATCTGCTACGGGAGACGGTTGTACCTCGTGCGTGCGTGCCCCCAGCGTTTGGGCAACGCTCGAAAGCAGGGGCCTTTTGTCCCTGGAGAGATTTTAATCCGACAAAAAAAGCGAGTGCTTTGAGCGCCCATCGGCGAGGGTCGAGCGGCCCTTTTTCAAGGCCTTTATGGTTTGTTCGGGCGCCGCAGATTCGCAAAGTCAGTAGAATCCGGGCGTTGTGTTGGTGAGAGGGAATCGCAGGCGCCAGATCAAGCAGGAGACGGGAGGGACGACGCGGCTGCAGCGCTCGCATTCGAGGCGTCGCCCGTCAAACAGCAAAGGCGGTTCGAGCGAGCGAGGAGGGGTGAGCGCGAGCCGCGCCCGTCGGCGACGGCTCTGCTTATTCCCTCTCTCTTTTGCGACGACAAAGACAACAACTCGCTTCATACACCCACACGACAAGACGCCCAAACGGAAAGACACAGTCGTAGTTTCAACGCAATGGTCGCGCGCGCAGCCACGACCGCACACGCACACAATAACAACGCCAGAAGCGGCGGCGGCGGCAAACAGCAAGCAACCCCAAACAACAGCAAAAGCAAAGCATGGCGGACGGCGGTGGCGCCGACTATGCCCGCGTCTACCGCGCGGTCGCGGCGGGCGAGAGCGACGAGGAGGTGCGGCGCGTCATCGATGACGTCTCGCAGGGCGACGGTC
>Ga0209390_10002581_pt1 | contig 31400 bp, 25 predicted proteins | sample BON01_FD_187212 | JGI IMG/M metagenome (GOLD analysis project Ga0209390, IMG submission 187212) | Freshwater microbial communities from Lake Bonney liftoff mats and glacier meltwater in Antarctica - BON-01 (SPAdes) (version 2) | ecosystem: Environmental > Aquatic > Freshwater > Ice > Glacier...
ATCAGGCTAAGCACCCCAAAACAAAGCCCCACCCGACCAGCCACCTGCCTAAATCCCCACAAAATCCCCTGAGAAAAAATCCCCGCCGCGAAAAATCTTCAAAACACCCCTTTCCGACCAGGCACTACTTATGCCGCGATCTGGTCGGACTTTGACCAGGATGGTGATGCGGACGTTTATCTCTGCAACGATTTTGGTCCCGATCACCTTTATCGAAATGACAACGCCCGCTTTGTCGATGTGAGTCAGGAATTTGCGGGAGATCAGATGCAGGGTTTCGGGATGGGCGCTTCGTGGGGCGACTACGATCGTGACGGACGGCTCGATCTCTACGTGTCGAACATGTTCTCGAAAGCCGGTCGGCGCATTACCGCTTCGGTCGATGGGCTCGATCCCCGGGTTCCGCATTCAGCCAACGGGAATCTCCTTTTTAAAAACAACGGTCCTGATTTTACGCAGGTCGCCGGGACGTCTGGGTCTTCTCTGGCGGTGGCCAAAGTCGGTTGGGCCTACGGTGCGCAGTTTGTCGATATTGATAATGATGGCTGGCTGGACATTTATTCAGCCTCTGGTTTTTACAGCGCGCCCAAGGAGATCGCCAATAACAAGGATCTCTGAAGTGTCCTCTGGCGTGCGGTCGTACGCGATGATCCCCGGATCGGAGAGACCTTTAAAAAGAACAAAACCTTTGAGGTTTCCACTGGAAAGGAAGCGGCGGAACTTGCCGGTGACTACTGGGGAAAAAGTTCACTCAGCGGCAGCGAGCGTAATCGCCTTTTCCTTTCGAATTCAGGAAAAGCATTCAGCGACGTTTCCTTGCTTTCGGGTGCCGACCATCTTGGCGACGGGCGAAGTGTCGTTCTGTTGGATTACGATCATGACGGTCTCATTGATATCGCTTCGATTAATACCAACGCACCCAAGTTGCTTTTGTATCGAAACGAAATTACCTCGCCCTATCACTTTGTCGCCCTTCAATTCTCAGGTGGTAATCGGGAGGATAAGGCTTCGAAGGCAGTGTCAAATCGCGATGGCTATGGTGTCCGCATCGTTCTCGAGTGGGAGGACACAGTAATCGTCGAAGAATTGCGGGCCGGAGAAGGATTCAGCGCCCAGAATTCCAAGACCCTTTTGATCGGACTAGGGGATGCCAAGGTGATTCCAAAGGCCACCGTTTTCTGGCCATCGGGTCAAAAAACCGTTTATCAAGATCTTCCGGTGGATCAGTTGATCCTGTTCTCCGAGGGAGAAAGCGGGTTTACTCAAAAACCCTACAAGCGATGAGAAGAAGTTTCCTCCTATCTGTTCTGATGACCGCGTCCGGTTCCAACGTGTTTGCGGAGTGGCAACAACTCCAGCCCTTGTTGGAAGTCCGGCCACTGGCAGACCGGGTTGCCGGAGGGACCTCGTTTCGGCAGATCGGGGCGCAGGAATCCGGCATTCATTTTCAAAATACCCTGGAGGAGAAAAACATCCGGAACTACCTGCTCAACGGCGCGGGACTCACGGTCGGTGACTATGATAACGATGGCCTCCCGGATCTCTTCCTGGTTTGTCAGGATGGTCCCAATCAACTCTATCGTCAGGTCGCCCCCTGGCAGTTTCAAGATGTCACGGAGGAGGTTGGAATTTCCGACCAAAAGGCCTGGGGATGCGGTGCCACTTTTGCGGACATGGATAACGATGGTTTCCTCGACCTCATCGTCTGCAACAAGGGAGCTGCCAATGAATTTTATCACAATGATGGCAAGGGAAAGTTCAAGGGCGGGCTCTTCACGATGGCGGCTCCGGATCGAGCTTCGCCCACGATTGCGGCTCCGGCTGATTATGATCGCGACGGAGATCTCGATCTCTACATCACCGCGAACCGGATCTTCGATTTTAAGGAGCTTGTCGGTCACAAGATCGAAGTGATTCAAGATGCTTCCGGCAGGCGGCGCGTTGCTCCTCCGAACGACGTGCATGCGCAGTTCAATGAGGCCAATCTTCTCATCGAGTTGGGGACTCCCGATCTCCTTGTTCGCAACAACGGGGGTGCTCCTGGTCGTCCGCCTGCTTTGGGTTCTGTTCCCTCTCATGAGTCCGGAATGAGCAGTGCCCCTGAGCACGGGCTCGCTGCGGTTTGGTTCGATATCAACAATGACCAGTGGCCCGATCTCTACGTGTCCAATGACTTCTCAACGCCGGATCACCTCTATCTGAATGAGGGGGGGACCTTCCGCGATGTCATTGGTGAGATGGTGGCCTATACCTCCTTTTACTCGATGGGGAGTGACTTCGCGGACATCAACAACGACGGGTATTTTGATTATTTCTCGACCGATATGTCGAGTACGACCCACTACAAACAAAAGACGATGATGGGGGCGATGGAAGATTCGGCGTGGTTTCTTGATCATCTCGAGCCTCGTCAACAAATGCGCAATGTGCTCCACGTGAATACCGGGACCGGCAAGCTGATTGCCACCGAATACTTCTCCCATCTCGATAGCACGGATTGGACCTGGTCGGCGCTCTTTGGCGATCTCGACAACGATGACCTGGAGGATCTCTATGTCACCAATGGCATGGAACGGAATGTTCAAGATGCCGACCTGGCACAGAAGACGATGACGATGAATCGCGCCGGGGTTTCCCAAGAAAAAATTCAGGAGGCGGTTCGTTCAGCGCCCCGGTTGGCGGAGAAGAATCTCGCGTTCCGGAACCGGGGTGGGCTTCAGTTTGAAACCGCGAATGAAGCGTGGGGCCTCAGTCAGGAGACGGTCAGCCATGGTTCGGTGCTTGCTGATTTGGATCGGGATGGTGATCTCGACATTATTGCCAATGGCATGAATGAGCCCTTGCTGCTTCTTCGGAACGAGTCAGGGGAAGGTGAGTCGATTCTCATTTCCCTGGTCGGGAAAAAGAGCAATCGCTTTGGACTGGGTACCCGCATGACCGCTCATACCGTTGAAGGGCCTCGAACCAGAATCATGACTGCGGTGCGCGGTTATGCCTCGAGCACCGAGCCTGTTGTTCATCTGGGGCTTGCGCGCTCCAAGGTCATCGATCGTCTCGTTGTCCAGTGGCCCAGTGGGGCGGTTCAAGAGTTCGGGCCATTGCAGGCCGGGCAACACTATCGTATTTCCGAGCCGGAGGATGCACCGGCCAAACCACCCGGAGCCAAGGGGCTTTTTCAACGCTCTTCTGACGCTCTCTTCTCCGAGCTTCCGACCAGCGAAACCGGTCTCGCTTTCGTGCACCGGGAAAATGTGGTCGATGATTTCGCTTCGCAACCTTTGCTTCCAAACAAGCTCTCACATTTCGGACCGGCTTTGGTTTCGGGGGATTTAAACGGGGACGGCTTGCCGGATCTTTTTGTGGGCGGAGCCTCGGGATCACCTGGTCAGATTTTCACTCAGCAAAAGGACGGAACGTTTGTCCCCGGGGAGGCATCGGTCTTGGCGGCCTCGGCAGCCAGTGAGGATGTCGACGCCGTGATTTTTGACGCCGATGGTGATGGATCCAACGACCTTTATGTGGTCTCAGGGGGAAATCATTCGGCACCGGGGAGCCCTGCCTATCAGGATCGGCTTTATCTCAATCGCGGCTTCCCAAAATTTGAATCGGCACCGCTTCCGGACCTCACGCAGAGCGGGGGAGCGGTGGCCGTTGCAGATGTTGATCACGATGGAGACATGGACCTCTTCACGGGAGCACGGATCACGCCCCAAAATTATCCGCTCGCTCCGACATCCCACCTTCTTCTGAACGATGGCAAGGGCGGGTTCACTCCGGGCCTTCAAATCAGAGGGATGATTTCCGATGCTCTCTTTGCCGACATCGATGGCGATACCTGGCTGGACCTTGTCGTTACCCAGGAATGGGGATGTCTTTCCATCTGGAAGAATGACAAGGGCACCTTCAACAATATCGATGCCGACAGCGGTCTCGCCAATCACACCGGATGGTGGAATGGGTTGAGCGCAGGTGATCTCGATGGTGATGGGGATGTCGATTTCGTGGCGACGAACTTTGGGCTTAATAACAAGTACCACGCGACGCCAAACGGCCCTGCGCTTCTGTTTGCCGCCGACTTTGGCGATGGGAAGATGAATTTGGTCGAAGCGATTCACGAAGAAGGGAAGGTCTTTCCCGTTCGGGGTAAAAGCTGTTCCACCAATGCCATGCCCTTCCTCGCAAAAAAATTTCCGACTTACCACGATTTCGCCCTCGCTGATATCAACGAGATTTACGAACCCTCGAAACGGAAAGATTTGTTGGAGTTTTCGGCAACGACTCTCGCAAGCCAGGTCATCATGAACAACGGGGATGGTACTTTCACGCCCAAGCCTTTGCCGGATTTGGCTCAACTTTCGCCCTCCTTTGGATCCATCATTCACGACTTTGACGGCGACGGGAAACTGGACCTTGTCCTCGCCCAGAACTTCTTTCACCCCCAGCGCGAGACCGGGCGGATGAATGCCTGCCTCAACCTTTATCTGAAGGGAGATGGAAAAGGAGGATTCACGCCGGTTTGGCCACTTGATTCCGGGCTCAACACGCGCGACGATTCCAGGAACCTTGTTCTTGTTCCCAACGGGAAGCGGACTCTTTTGATTTCAGCCCCAAACGGCGGACCTCTGCGCGCCTTTCGAGTTCACGAGCGGCGCTAAGCCGAGGCAGACACAACTCTCTTAACCTTATCATCAATCGATGAAACCCCTCCTCTTCTCAATTCTCCTGACGCTGCCAGGGTATAGCACTCCCGTGATCAGCGAATTTCTAGCATCCAATCATTCTAATCTCATCGACGAGGATGGCGATACTCCGGATTGGATTGAGATTCATAACCCCGACGCCACCGCTCTTGACCTCGGGGGTTACCACCTCACGGACAGCAGCAATCTCACAAAGTGGGCCTTTCCAGCAGGGGCCGCCATTCCTTCCGGCGGCTACCTGAGGGTGTTCGCGTCGGATAAGGACCGCGTCGTTATTGGATCGAATCTCCACACCAACTTTCTACTGGATGCCTCCGGTGAATATCTTGCCTTGGTTGCACCTGATGGCCTCACGGTCATTCACGAATATGCCCCCGCGTATCCGCCCCAGTTTGAGGACCGGTCTTTCGGGCTGGATGGCGGAAAGCTTTCATTTTTCGACACCCCGACCCCGGGTGCTGCCAATTCCACCGGCAGTCCGGCTGGTCCGGTGATCGGTGACGCGACCCGGGAGCCCGCCCAGCGCGTGGCGGGTCCGCTGACCATTGTGGCCCACGTTCGCGCTCTGCAGAATCCAGTCTCTTCGGTAACCCTCTTTTACCGCCACATGTTTGAGGCTGAAATTTCCCTGGGGATGGTGGATGACGGAGTGGCTCTGGATGTCACCGCTGGAGACGGAAGCTATACGGCTGTCATTCCCGGTATTGCCGTTGCCCCTTCCGAAATGGTTCGTTGGCGATTGGTGGCCACTGACTCCCTGGGCACGGCCACGCTTGATCCTCCTTTTCGAAATGCCACCGATTCTCCGAAATACTGGGGAACTGTCGGGAGTGACCCGGATATCAAAACCAATCTCACGACTCTTCATTGGTTTATCGTAAATCCCGAACTCGCAAACAATACCTACCCCGGTGGTAATCCCGGGGCTCCCGGAGCTCTCTACTACCTCGGGCAGTTTTACGACAACGTAGGGTTCAAGCGCCATGGCCAGTCAAGCGGAGCTTTCCCGAAGAAATCCTACAACATCGACTTTAACAAAGGTCACCATTTTCAGTGGGACCCCGCTCAACCAAGGGTCTCCGATATCGATCTGCTGACGAACTGGGCTGATAAGTCCAAGGTGCGTCATGTCCTGGCCTATGAGGTCATGAGAGGGGCCGGGGTGCACGCGCACTTTGCCTACACCGTGAGAGTTCAGCAGAACGGCGGGTTCTTCTCGACCGCCGATTTCGTTGAAGATGCGGACGCAACCTATCTTGAGAGGGCCGGACTCAACAAAAATGGTGCTCTTTACAAAGCCTACGACACGACTTTGAACAAGGATACCGGTGATACTGCTTTCACCGGGTTTGAGAAAAAAACGCGGAGGGACGAGGCCTCACGTGCTGAGCTGCAGGCTCTCATTGATGGCCTCGATCTGACCGGCACCGCACTGACCCGCTACCAGTTTGACCATTTGGATCTCCCTAAAACCATCAATATGTTGGCTGCGAATGCCGTGACCCGGAATACCGATATGCACCGTAAGAATTGGTATCTCTACCAGGACACCGGTAAGAGTAATGAGTGGGCCATTCTTCCCTGGGATCTTGATCTTTCTTTTGGGCGTTTTTGGAGACAGCCGGCGCAGTATTTTAACAACACCCTTGAGTCGAATGCCTTCGTGCAGACCGGAGGGGCGATTCGGCTTGTCTCACAGATTTACGCGAATCCCGCGACCCGTGCGATGTTTTACCGTCGGGTCCGGACTCTCGCTGACAAGTATTTGCAGGATCCCTCAACCCCGGTTGTTGATCGCTACTTTGAAACGCGGCTCAATGAACTTTCGGCGCTGATCGATGATCCCTCGCACACGAAGTCGGATGCGCAGCTGGACTTTGAAAAATGGGGTTCGTGGATTCATGGTCAGAATGGAGCGCAGGTTTCCTACACCAACCCTCATCGTGATATCGAGTCCATGGCGGAAGGGGTGGCCCGGTTCCGCAACGAATTCCTCCCGGCCCGGCGGGCCTTCATCTACAACACGCAAACGGTCGCCAACGGCGGCAGTATTCCTTTCGAGCAGGAGACGACCAGTGCCTATCGTTTCGTTCCCCTCATTTCCACGGGGCATATCGTGAAGTATGTCGTTCCTTCGGACAGTTCCCACGGAATTGGTTGGTTCGGATTTTCCGAACCGTATGACGATTCCAGTTGGTCTGTCGGTCCCACTCCGTTGGGCTACGAACGCGATACCGGGTATGAGAATTTGATTGCGACCGACCTTGATGCCGAGATGACTTCGAATCCGTCGATCTATCTCCGGATTCCCTTCACCGTCGATGACCCTTCCGCGTTCGATGCCCTTGAGTTGCGGATGCAGTATGATGACGGTTTTTTCGCGGTCCTCAATGGCACGATCATCAAGTCCATCAATTCGCCCAATTCGCCAGCATACAATTCCACTTCCGTGGGGAGTCATGAAGCGAATATCAACAACTTCCAAATATTTGATATCACCTCCAGCCTCAGTGCTTTGAAGGCCGGGGCGAATATTCTCACCATCCAGGGATTTAATGACAGTATCTCAAGCTCGGATTTTCTGATGAACGTCGAGCTGCACGGGGGTGCCTCTTTCACCGTTCCTCCGACCAACCCCACTCTTGAAATTGGAGCGATTGAGGTTTCGCCTGCTTCGGGAATTCAGGACGAAGAATACATCGAGATTCGGAACCCGTTTGCGGTCGCGGTTGATGTTTCCGACTGGCAGCTGACCGATGCCGTGAGCTTTAGCTTCCAGCCGGGGACCGTGATTCCCTCAAACGGCTCGGTTTACGTAAGTCCAGACGTCGGCATTTTCAGACAGCGGGGGACCTCACCGACTGGAAACGAAGGGAACTTTGTGCAAGGGCCTTATTCCGGCCATCTGTCCAATCTGGGAGAGACGATTAACCTCGTCGAACCCGATGGCAAGTTGAACGCGATCTTGACTTATGTTGGGACGCCCTCGGACGCCCAGCGATACCTGCGGATCTCTGAGATCATGTATCATCCCGAGCCTGATGGCCTCGCGGAATTCATCGAACTCGTGAATACGAGTTCGTCGGTGACCTTGGATCTGGCGGGGGTTCGTTTTACCGAAGGAGTGGAGTTTGATTTCACCGGTTCGGGAGTCACCAGTTTGGCTCCGGGGGGGCGCGTGCTCGTGGTGCGGAATACCACGTCGGTCGTCGCCGTTCATGGGGCCGGCCTTCCGGTGGCGGGAGTCTTTGCCAACGCGACCTCACTTGGAAATTCGAGTGACAAGCTCAAGCTTGAGGATGCCGGCAACAATACCATTCTCGAGTTCACCTATCGCGACAGTGCCCCGTGGCCGACCACTCCTGATCTTGGATACAGTCTCGTCTTGATCGATCCGTCTTCCAACCCAGATCCTTCTTTGGCCACGAATTGGCGCGCCAGTTCAGCATTCGGCGGGACGCCCGGAATTGAAGATGGCCGGGCTCTTCCAGCCAATCCCCTGGGTGATGACAACAACAACGGCATCGCCGATCTCCTGGACTACACCATGGGCAACGATTTCGTTTCTGAACCAATCCTACTCTCTCTCGATCACCTTCCTCAGACGACAGCGGAAGGGGTCGTCGTTCTTCCGACGATTAGTTATCCCCGGAATCTGGAAGCCGATCGAGCTACCATGATCGTCGAGTATTCCACGGATCTTTTGACCTGGGTCTCGGCGGAGGAATTGTTAACGACGGTGGGCGGGACCGATCTTGGTCAGGGTCGTAAGTTGGTTACCCGGTATCTGAACAATCCCGCGACGGCAGTTTACTTCCGCCTCATCTCAAAAGTGAGATAGTCAGTTAATCGACGGGGTCGCTACGGACCCCGAACTTCTGGGGAGTGAGGGATTGCTTGACCGGCTTCCGCTGCTTCGCGGTGAGACGCTCTTTCTCCTCTGCGATCGTGTGCCATTGGGCGACCATTGATTCGACCTTTTCGGGATGCTTGGAGGCCAGGTCGTGGAGTTCAGTGCGATCCTCGGCCAGGTTGTAGAGTTCCCATTTTCCAAGCTTGGCCGAGGCGATCTTCCAATCACCGGACCGTAGCGCGCGATCGTTTCCGAAGTGAAAGTAGAGCGGGTCGTGCGGTTCTCTGGTCTCTCCTCCAAGAATGCCAAGAAGGGATTTCCCCTGGAGGGGATCGATGGTGCGATCAGCAATTTTTGAAGGATACGGTGCCTTGGAGACTTCTAACAGGGTGGCCATGAAGTCGATGAGGTGGGCGGGTTGATTCGTGGTGGAACCGGGCTCGGTTTTGAGGAGATGTTTTGGTCCGTGGACAATGAGCGGGGAAGAGATGCCGCCTTCGTGTTGGTTTTGTTTGTAGAGACGAAAGGGAGTATTTCCGAGGGAAGCCCAACCGACATCGTAGCACCAGTAGGAGGCGGGATCCCACGGCTTCTTGTCTTTGCCCCGGGTGCGGTCGAAGGGGCAGGCTCCGTTGTCCGAGCAGAACATGATGAGGGTGTTTTCGTAGAACCTCTTCTCCTTCAAGCGGGCGATGAGTCGGCCGATGTTCTGGTCGAGGATATCGACCATGGCGGCGTAGACTTCCATGCGGTCTTCCTCCCATTGTTTGTCGTTTTTACTGAGAGTGTCCCACGCCGGGACATGGGCGGCGCGGGGAGAGAGTTCCCATTTCGCCGGAAGAAGTCCGGAGTTCAGCTGCTTTTCGTGGCGGCGTTGGCGGAGGACATCCCACCCTTCGGCGTATTTGCCGTGGTATTTTTTGACCTCTGCTTCGGGCGCTTGAAGCGGGTAATGCGGGGCGTTGAAAGCGCAGTAGAGGAGGAAAGGTTGCCCGGAGTTTTGGGCTTCGTGATCCGAGAGGAAATCGAGGGCGAAGTCCGTGATCGCAGTGGTGGTGTAAAAGGGTTTTTCGTTGAGCTTTTCTGGAACCGGCCACTCCTTGCCATCGAGGCGGAAGGTATCATCGCCGGTGAAGAAATTGGTCGCGCCCGAGAGGTGGCCCCAGTAGCGCTCGAAGCCGAAATCGGTGGGTTGTTTCGAGAGATGCCATTTTCCCACCATCATGGTGTGGTATCCGACGGGTTTGAGGGCCTCGGCAATGGTCGCTCCACGCGAGAGGCTTTCGGAACCCGCTTGATCGCAGTAGAGGCCGGTTAAAAGAGAGACGCGTGAAGAATGACACTTCGCGGTGTTGTAGAACTGGGTGAAGCGCAGTCCGTCTTGGGCGAGGGCATCGAGATTCGGAGTTTGAATTTCCGAGCCGTAGCAGCCGATATCGGAGAAGCCCAGGTCATCGGCCATGATGACGACGACATTGGGTCGATCTGCCCGGGCGGAAGAAATTGATAAGCCCAAAAGGAATAGGAGAGAGTGGATGCGCATCCCCTTCAGTTTGGCTCTCCAGAGGAAAAGATCCAGAGGCATTTGAGGTCGGCGGCTATTCGCCGATGTCCTCGTTCCAGAGGTCGGGCTTTTCCCTGATGAAGGTTTCCATCATTTCGAGACACTCGGCATCGTTCACGACTTCGATCTCGACGCCTTTGGAGCGAAGCCAATCTTCCTCGCCCAGGAAGGTTTTGTTTTCACCCACTACGACCTTGGGAATGCCGTAGAGGAGGATCGCTCCACTGCACATGCTGCATGGGGAGAGGGTGGTGTAGAGAACGCTTCCGCGATAGACCTTGGCGGGATGGCGTCCGGCATTTTCGAGGGCATCCATCTCGCCATGAAGGATGGCGCTCCCGTTTTGGACGCGTCGGTTGTGACCTCGGCCGATGATCTTTCCGTGATGAACGATGACGCTGCCGATCGGTATTCCCCCCTCGGAGATTCCAGCGCGGGCTTCATCAAGGGCAGCTTTGAGGAATGGGTCCATCATGTCGTTAGTCTGTTTTTGCGATTTTCCACATCAGTTGGTCGAGCGCAAGACCGAGGCCTTTCCCCCGGGTATTGACGCAGGCCGCCCAACAATCGCCGCCGCGTGTCCGGACCAGAAGTGAAGTGAGGCCGGGGAGGCTGCCACTGTGCCAATAGTTGCCGTGGGTGTTGACGTTCCAGCCGCAGGCATATCCCTCATTGACGGCGCCCGGGGTGGTCATCGATTTGAGGGATTCTTCTTTTAAGAGATCGGCGGGTTGAGCGAAGCCATCGACATGAAGCGCAAAGGCGAGCATCTCGCCGGGAGTTCCGATCCAACCGCCATGTGAATCCATGCGAGGGACATTCATCTTGTAGGTGTTGGGCTTGCCGTCGGTGTAGTAGCACACTTCGCGAAGCCCTTTGCCAATCGTCATTCCTTCCGCTCCGCACAAGGAGAGGATGTTCTTCCGGACGAACTCTTCGTAACTCTGGCCGCTGATTTTTTCGATGACCCGTCCCAGGAGGCAGTAGCCAAAGTTGGAATAAGCGTAGGCTTTCCCGGGTTCGTGATCGGGAGGGATGTTGGCGAGGGTCCAGGCGATCAACTCGGAGTGATTCAGCGAGTCTTTCTGAAACATGGGATCGCGATCATTGTTGGTCCAACCGCCCGAGGTATGCGTGAGAAGATGGCGAATCGTTATTTTGGATTCCTTGGGACCTTCGATGAATCCTCTCTCTCCAAAGACCGGAGCATCGAGGGTGAGCTTTTCCTGTTCGATGAGCAGGAAGAGGGCGCTTGCGGTGATGGGCTTGCTGACACTGGCGATGCGAAAGCGGTGAAGGGGAACGAGCGCTTCCCGGGTTTCCAGATTGGCGAAGCCGAAGGCCTGTTGCTTCAGAAGTTTTCCATCTTTGGCAATTGCGAAGGAAAGGCCGGGCACTTTGTGGTCGGACATGAATTGCTTCACCGGGTCGATTTCCTCTGCCCGGGCCGAGGGCATTCCAGAGAGAAGTCCGCCCGCCGTGAGTGAGAGGCAGTGTCTGCGATTCATGGTTTGTTAGGAAAGGATGGGCTTCACGACGTGACCGTGGACGTCGGTGAGACGATAGTGGCGACCCTGGAATTTGAAGGTGAGCTTCTCGTGATCGATGCCGAGAAGATGGAGGATGGTGGCGTGGAAGTCGTGGACATGAACGCCGTCTTTCGCCACATTAAAGCCGATATCATCGCTTTCGCCGTAGCTCATTCCCGGTTTGATTCCGCCCCCTGCCATCCAGAGCGAGAAGGCGTAGGGATGGTGATCGCGGCCCCAGCGCGGACGATTATCGAAGTTCCCTTGAATGAAGGGCGTGCGCCCGAATTCTCCGCCCCAGATCACGAGGGTGTCGTCAAGCAAGCCCCGCTGCTTCAGATCGGCGACCAGTCCGGCGGAAGGCTGGTCGGTGTCACGGCACTGGTGGTAGAGTTCCGTGGTGAGTGAGTTGTGTTGGTCCCAACCGGCGTGCATCAGTTGGACAAAGCGCGTTCCGCGCTCGACGAGGCGGCGAGCGAGAAGGCAGTTCCGGGCAAAGGAGCCGGGTTCTCCGACCTGTGGTCCGTAGAGATCAAGAGTGGCTTGCGATTCACCCGAGATGTCGGCGAGTTCCGGCACGCTGGTTTGCATCCGGTAAGCCATTTCATATTGGGCGATGCGGGTGGCAATTTCCGGGTCTCCTGCTTTGGCGAGCTTGCTGTGATTGAGTTCCGCAATGCCATCGAGCATCTGACGACGGAGGGCGGGATTGATGCCGTCGGGGTTTTTGAGATAGAGCACGGGGCTCTCTCCGGCGCGGAGTTTGACCCCTTGGTGACGGGAAGGGAGGAAGCCGGAACTCCAGTAACTATCGTAGAAGATTTGCCCGCAGCTGGTGTCTTTGGTGACCGAGGTCATGACGACAAAGGTGGGCAGGTTTTCGTTCATCGTTCCCAGTCCGTAGCTGAGCCAGGAACCGGCGGTTGGGCGACCCGGGAGTTGGTTTCCGCTGAGGAAAAAGTTGATCGCAGGAGCATGGTTGACCTGTTCGGTGTGCATGCTCTTGATGAAGCAAAGTTCATCGGCAATGGCCGCGGTATGAGGCATGAGTGAACTCACCCAGGCTCCGCTTTCGCCGTGTTGCTGGAAGGGTTCGATGGGCGCGAGGAGTCGTCGTTTGTCTGCGGAGGCAGACATCGTGCTGAAACGCTTGCCCCCCATGTAGCTCTCGGGGACGGGTTCGCCATGGAGCTTGGCGAGCTTTGGTTTGTGGTCAAAGAGTTCGAGGTGGGTCGGTCCGCCGTTCTGAAAAAGATAGATGACGCGCTTGGCCTTGGGGGCGAAGCGGGCGACGGATGCCATCATGCGATCTTCGGAACCCATGGCGTCTTCGCCGAGTAAAGAAGCGAGGGCGGCGATGCCCAGGCCGTTCGCGCTTTTGCCAAAGAAGTGGCGGCGGTTGAGCAGGTATTGGCGTTCGAGAAGTGGGTCCATCGTTACTCTTTGGTGAGGGCTTCGTCGGTGTTGAGAATTGAGAGGCAGACGGTCGCGAGAGCGGCTTGCTCGATGGCGGGGAGTTTGGGGTCGGGCGGCGTTTCTCCGATCGCGAGGAAGGCTTGCGCAGAGTCCGGGTTTGCGGTGAAGGAGGCGAGGGCGTGGGCGTAGATGTTCTCGAGGGTGGCCTGTTCATCCTGTTCGGGCAAGCGGGCAAGGATAAGCTCGAAGGCCTTGGCGAGGGTTGCCGGGGGCGTGCCGGATGAGGCCCGGGAAGCGAGAGCGCGGGAGGCTTCGGAGTAGAGTGGGTCGTTGAGAATGGCGAGAGCGTGAAGGGGACTGTTCGTCCGGCCGGTGGCGACCTCGCAGACTTCGCGTTTGGCGCTGTCGAAGAGCATGGGCGGGGCGCTGATGCGGCGCCAAAAGGTGTAGAGGGTGCGGCGACGTAATTTTTCGCCAGTGTCGGGAGTGTATTTTTTCTTACCGAAGGTGACTTCCGACCAGAGGCCGGAGGGCTGCCAGGGCTTGACGGGTTCGCCTCCGATTTGGCGGACGAGAAGACCGCTGGAAGCGAGTGCTTGATCGCGAATCATCCATGAAGGGAGTCGAAAGCGGGGGCCGCGGGCGAGGAGGCGATTTTCAGGATCCTTTTCCAACATGATCGAGGTGACTCTTGAGGATTGACGATAGGTCCGGCTGGTCACGATGGTGCGCACGATTTTTTTGAAGTCCCAGTCGTTGTCCATAAAGTCGGCCGCCAACCAGTCGAGTGCTTCGGGGTGTTTGGGAATCTCGCTCTGGACGCCGAAGTCTTCGGTGGTCTTGATGAAGCCAATTCCGAAAAACTCCTGCCACAAGCGATTGACGGTGACGCGGGCGGTGAGCGGGTTGTCACGTGAAACGAGCCAGCGGGCGAGGTCGAGGCGATTGGCGTGTTCTCCGGCTTTTGGAAGCGGGGGAAGCATCTCCGGTGTGTGGGCTGTCACCGTTTCGCCGGGTTGTTCGTAGGAGCCGATGGCGAGAATGAAACTTTCGCGGCGCTTCCCTTGATCGGCCATGATCATGACCTTTGGGGCGGATTCTTTGATCGTGGCGATTTGCTTCTGAAGGGAATCCCTCGTATCTGTGAGTTGGCGATGCCCGGGTTGATCTGCCAGGAAGGCCGTCTGAAGGTTCTTTCTTTGTTCGGGAGTTCGTTGATCGAAAGGGATTTTGAGAATCGGAGCGAGGGCGTTTGACGGGTCTTCGAATCCTGCTGAGAGGTCGCTGGTATCGCTGGTATAGGAGATCGAGAATCGACCGAGGAAGTGGGCGGCGTGTTGGGAATCGTGCCGGAGAATGATTTCCAAGTGAGAGTCCGGAAGGGGAACGAGAGGTTCGGAGAGTTGGAAGAAGGCGGCGTGGTCGCGGTCGATGGATTTGCCGCCCCAGACGGCCCAACCGGAGCCGGGCGCTCTGTCGAGCGTGCCTCCGATTTTCCAGGTTCCTTGTTCGAAAGTCGCCTTGGGATGGGTGAGGGTTAGTTGCTTTTTGGGTTGGCCCTTTTGGTGGAGGGAGACTTCGAATGAGGTGAGGACGAAGTTTCCGCTGTCACTGCGGGCGATGCCGCCATCGGTGTAGGAGGGATGGCGGAGGGCATCGAGTCGGATGGCGGTGATCGGGGTCGAGGGCAGCGAAGACGTGAGGGTGTAGGTGAGTTTGGCGGGGTTGCTTCCGGACGTGAATAGGGAGCCGTCGGGGAGTCTTTCGATCTTGAGTCCGGGATCGCTTGCGGTTTGCGAGGTGAGAGGAAAGGGCGTCCAAAGTTGCTTGGTTTGCGCTCCTTGTTCTTTCTGTTCCCACGCAGCTTGTCGGGGAAGGAGTTGGGTGGTGAGGTTTTGGAGAGCGCGATCAGCCAGGGCGAGTTCCGTGCGGAGTTGGGCCAGGGAGTTTTGTTGGGTGGAGGTGGGGGCGGCGAGGACTGGTTTTGTTTGTGGATCGCCGCCAGCGCCGTTGACGGGGGTTTGGTTGAAGAAGTCGAAGAGGCCGTAGTAGTTTTTTTGCGAGAGCGGATCGTATTTGTGATCGTGGCAGCGACAGCAGTTGAAGGTCAGTCCCATCCAGGTTGTGCCGACGGTCTCGGCCATGTCCATGACGTAGTCGACGCGGTTCTCTTCGGGGATGCGTCCTCCTTCTCCGTTGATGGGATGATTACGCAGAAAACCGGTGGCGAGGACCTGCTCGTGGGTGGCATTGGGCAGGAGGTCACCTGCGATTTGCCAGACGGTGAAGTCATCGAAGGGAAGGTTGCGATTGAAGGCCTCGGTCACCCAGTCGCGCCACGGCCACATCGTGCGCTCGTTGTCGCCTTGGTATCCATTGGTGTCGGCATAGCGGGCGGCATCGAGCCAGGGCCAGGCCATGCGTTCTCCAAAGGCGGGGTCTGAGAGGAAGCGATCGACGAGGTTTTCCCAGGCTTGCGGGGATGGGTCGGCGAGGAAGGTGTTGATTTCTTCAGGAGTGGGTGGGAGGCCGCGAAGGTCGAAAGAGAGTCGGCGGATGAGAGTTCGTTGATCGGCCTCGGGGGAGAGGGTCAGGGTTTCTTTTTGGAGGCGCTTTGAGATGAGCGCGTCGAGTGGGTGTTGCTCACTGTCGGAGATGGCAGGTTTTGTGATCCGGGTGAAAGTCCAGTGTTTCTCGTATTTCGCGCCTTCCTTGATCCAAGTGTGGATGAGGGCCTTCTCGGAGGCGGATAAAGTGAGGTGTGAATCGTGCGGGGGCATGACCTCATCCGAGTCTTTGGAAATGATGCGTTGCCAAACCGGGGAAGCATCGGGATCGCCTGGCACGATGGCCGGGCCGTTCTCGCCCTTTTTAAAGGCACCTTCAGGGGTGTCGAGCCGGAGATCGCCTTCGCGCGCCTTGGCGTCGAAGCCGTGGCACGCGAAACATCGGTCGGAGAGGAGGGGGCGAATATCCGAGTTGAAGCTGAGGTCCCTTCTCTCGTTTGCGGTCACTGGAGTGACCGCTGAAAGTGTCAAGAAAAGCAGGAGTCGGCGAATAGGCATATCGTGTAGGGTTAATAAACGATGGATTTTCGGTAATTCTAGCAAAAAGCCGCAAGTCTAATTGTCGTCGCACACAAGTCCTGCGTGCTGGAATTGCCTTCACGGAAAAGCAGAGTCGCGATGGCGGCCAGGCCGATGTCGTTGTGGAGATTTTCAAACTGGCGAAGGACGTGGAGTGCTATTATGAAATTGGGGAGATCCTCGGGGATATCGACCGTGGTGGTCAGGGAAACACGGCAAGCCGGAGCATTCACTTCTTCCAAGGTAATCCCGCTGATCCCAGGTCGAGCATGAGCATTCATGTTGGGTATGTGGAGAATAAGATCGAGCATGGAATGGAGGAATCCTATGTCGAGGAGGTGTTCCAATTGGATCCGGGTTTCCCCGTGAGGGTGAGGTCGGAGGAGAGTTCTGCCTCCGATTTAGCGGCAGGGAAGGGCTTTCAGTATGGCAAGGGGAAATTGAAATTCTATGGGGAATTCGGTAATTTTCGTGATGCTGAATTTGCGGTGCATGGTGGACGGATTAGTTCCCTGGGTGGAATGCCCATTGAGCTTGCTCTCCGAAAAATCCGGAAAGAGGTTGATGAGAAAGCCCAGTCGCGACGGGAGGAAGCTCATGCTGAATAGGATTTGCTTCTCTGCGGTGAGATCGTCGAGTTGGCCTGGTCAAAGGTGCAAGGCCGGGGGGATTGGAGTGAAAGCGAGGTCCGGGAAATTGTGCATCAACATGTCAGGGATTACCTCGGGGTTCGATCCTGTCAGGACCGTGATCGCCTCATTGAAGATCTGGGAATGGCGTGAGGCGAAACCGGGCCGCTCCCGATCTTGAAACTCTGTCGGGGAATGATTAGGGTGGGGCGTGCAAACGACGGCTGAAGAGATTTACCATGAAGCTGCGGCTTGCGATGCACGTGCGCTTCGGCAGGCTGAGGGGATGAGTTCGGCGGATCTTTTATTTGTGAGAGCCGAGCTTTTTGACGATGCTTGTGAAGTGACTCTACCCGGGATCAGAGCTGATCATCCCGGGTGGTCGGACGATGAGTGTCTGAACGAGCTTCGTCGACTCATGAAACTTGCTGCTTAAGGAACGACTCTGAAATAAATGAAGACATTGCACTCGATCTCAGGCTCGTCCGTTTCGTTCGACTTCTCCCTGAGTAGCACCCAAGGGCATTTCAGCCACTACACGAAGAGAGGTTTGCCTCATTGACAGGCCCGGTCTCTTCGCAAAATATCTTCATTAACTCCCTCGCCGATCCCAAATTACAATGAAGACCTTGGAAGCACTGCAACGGTTCACGGACCTTCTGAATCGTGAGGAGATTCCCTACCTGGTGGTGGGTTCTTTTTCGTCAAACTTTCACGGGATTCCGAGATCCACCAAGGATGCCGACCTCGTGCTCGAATTTGATTCGGAGACTTGGTCCAAATTGTCTGCGGAGTTGCCTGCAGAGGTGACCCGGGACATCACCGGTAAAATTCTCCTCAAACGCAAGGGGCAGGAAAGAACCCTCGAAGCGCTCGATGCGGCGGAGTGACGACCAAGGAAGCTTGCAGAGAATCCTTCCGGAATAAGCTCTCCCTTCGCGCTTGCGCCGCCATCCTCCCTACATGAACCGCCAGTTTCTACTTTCCCTCCTCATTACCACGCAGGCCTATGGCCAAAGCACCGGCGTTTCGCATCCCGCGACGGATGACCTGGGGCGCGTGTTGCCGACCTTCGAGGAGGTGGGTGGCCTTCGGCCGGACAAGACAGTCGCGATGTTCTACTGGACCTGGCATGTCCAGCATTCGCAGCTCAACAAAGCCTTCAATGTGAGCGAGATCGTCGACGGCCATCCCGAGATGGTGAATGACTACGACCATCCCCTGTGGGCACCCTACACCGCTCCGGTCGAACCGGGCCAGAATTCGTATTTCTGGGAAGAGCCCTTGTTCGGTTACTACGACGGGCGGGACAAGTGGGTCATCCGCAAGCAACTTGAGATGCTGGGCGACGCTGGAGTGGACGTTTTGTTCTATGACGCCACCAACGGAAGTTTCACCTGGAAGGACGGATACGAGGCGGTGGGAGAGGTCATGGAAGAGGCCCGGGCAGATGGAGTCAAGGTTCCACAGTTCGCCTTCATGTTGAACTTTGGGCCGGTCGAATCCACGGCGGTCGCCCTTTGTCAGCTCTATGATGAACTCTACCGCATCCGCAAATTCCAGGACTCGTGGTTCGAGTGGGGTGGCAAGCCGGTCATCATGGCTTATCCGGAGGCGCTGGACGCCATCAAACTCGCGAATACTGCGAGTCTCAAATTCACCGCCCGCAGCCCCTTCACCGGGATCAGCGTCCGCTGCCCGAGTTGGAGCGACAACATCGGCGACCTCACCCTGGCGCTCTACCCCTGGGACGGATCACTGAAGACGTCCGTCGCGGCCGCACCGGTCGCGAGCCAGGCCTTCATCGATTTTACCGACAACGTTTATCTGAAAATGGAGTTCGGGGCTCTGCCGGCGGGTGACTACGTGTGGCGCTTAAGTGATGCCCGTGAAACCGTCGGTGTCTGGAAGTTCAACGAGGATACCGCGACGACCGAGAGCTGGTTCGATGGCGCGGTGGTGTCCGGCGACTACGAGAGTCAGATCAACTACACGGTGGACGGGACCCACACGGCCCTCACGACGGGAACGCGAAGCACCGCCGTGCCGCTCAACGAAGGAATCATGTCGGTGGCTAAGGCGGATGCGATCCGGAATTTCTTCACCTTCCGCCCACCCCAGCCGACCTACGAGGGCGGACCGAGCCGCAAGGATCAGTGGGGCTGGCTGGAGAACCATCCTCAGAATGGCTACGTCCAGAAGAGGCCCGGCGAGTATGAACTGGTCACGGTGGGCGTGGCTCAGAACTGGTCCGAACAAAGCAAGGGCCTGTCCGCAATGAACGGGTCGCAGATCCACGGGCGTAGCTACACCGAGGCCGATGGCTTCAGCCTGTTGGGGCCGGACTCCTACCTGCACGGATACAATTTCCAGGAGCAATGGGACCGTGCCCTGCAGATCGACCCGGACATCATTTTCATCACTGGCTGGAACGAATGGGTGATGGGGCGCTTCGAGACCTGGCAGGGGATCGAGAACGCCTTCCCGGATCAATTCGACCTCGAGCACAGCCGCGACATCGAGCCGACCAAGGGCGGTTACGGCGACAACTACTACTATCAGATGGTTTCCAATATCCGTCGATTCAAAGGCATGGACGTGCCGAAGCCGGTGTCCGCGCCGATCACCATCGCCATCGACGGTGACCTTGCTGACTGGTCGGCGGTGACGCCCGATTTCGCGGCCAGTAAGGGCAACGTCCAGGTCCGCAACGGGAAGGGATATCTCGATCCGGTGACCGGCTTGCCCATCCAATATACCAACAGCACCGCCCGCAACGACATCGTCGGAACCAAGGTGGCTCGCGACGCTGCCAAGGTCTTCTTCCTGGTCGAGACCGCTGATTCGCTGAGTCCCCCCACCGATCCCAACTGGATGCAGTTGCTCATCGACCTCGACCGCGACAAGAGCACCGGGTGGGAGGGATACGAGTTCATGGTCCATCGCCATGCCGCCAACGGGAAAGCCACCCTCTCATCCAGCGCCGGAGCGTGGACTTGGACGGACCTTGGGAAAGTGGACTACCAACTCAAGGGCAAGCGGATGGAACTCGCAATTCCAAGGAAGCTGCTTGGACTGCAACCGAACGACGCCGTCGATCTCGAGTTTAAGTGGCTCGATTCTCCGGGCACCGCCGGCGACATCATGGACGTGTATCTCAACGGGGAAGCCGCGCCGTCCGGGCGCTTCAATTTCCTCTACCGCGACGGCGACGCCGACGGCACTTAAGGTGTCGGCGGAATGAGTGGAATCCCGAAATGGCTATCGCGGAAAAAATTCGACCCCATCAACGTTCGTCATCTCGCGCTGGGATCTTCAAAAACTCTCTCCGGTGGAATTGAAGAAATTCCATTAGGAAAGGCAGGAGGATTACGAGGCCCGCTTTAAGCAGTAGTTGGCCGGAATGCAAAAATGCCGATGGTCGACATGCTTGTCTTGATGAAGAGACAGCCAAAGTCCCCGAGTAAGCCTCGGTAGGCTTCACGGCAACTGCCCGACAGTCTTGCGACGAACACCCCAAGGGCCTTCAGGCAATTATTAGGGGACCTTGGGCAGTCACCGGAACTGAGGCAAAGGGACTTTCTGTAAATTGTCTGACATTTTTAATACGTCATGATGCAATACGAGAGCACGCGGAGTCCGGAGTAGCGCTCGTACATCCGCATGAACTTCCGGAATTCCTCCTTCGCCTCCGGCGTCAGAAGAAACTGTCGGTGAACCACCCGGGAGGTGGCATGATAAATTTCCAGATCCGGCCTATGCGAAGGTATCCCCGTACGCTCGCACCACTCCTTATTCGGCTCCCGGCGTGAAGAAGACACCTACGACGACTCAATCTTCCTCCTCCTCTGATGGCAGATGATCTCACGACAGCTTCCATCAATACAAAAGGTATGGGTTTTCAAACAGGAGGAAACAGAGGATGATGTGCAGGGAATCCCCGAGGAGCACCGTCGAAGATGCCTTGGCTGGATCGAGCTCGGATGCTCGGAGAGCATGAGCCTCTGCTACCTCCTGTTAAATTTTCACGCGCCAAGTTTTTCGGGTGCGATGGGTGGGAGTGGCCGGGAAACCACAAGGGCAGTGCCGGATGAGGGAACGCTCAAACTTCGTTCCCTTTGTTTCCTTCTGTAGGAAATGGAGGAACCCCTGACTCTGAGACATCTTGCAAAAGGAAACGGCGATCTCACCGCTGCGGACACAAGAGGGAGATCACCTTGCGGCGGGACTTTCGATAGATCATGAAATCCGAATCCAATGTCATGACCGTAGATTTTTCGTAAATCTCCGCCATGCGCACCAAGCATGCATCCGCCAGCGACATCGGCACATTGCGGTAGGTTTTCATCAAATGTTGGATCGCTCCAATCTCGGTCGCGAGGGAAAACTCCAGCACCACGACACCGCGTCCAATCAAATTGAGCAGTCCATCCGGATCGATGCCGCCCCGCCGCAGTAGGAAGAGAGTTTCCGCAATCACAGCCTCACAGCTTAGTAGCGGACGAGTGAAGCGCATGAACTCTTCTTTCGCCCAACCGTGGTCATGATCGCTCCGGTCCAGATAGGCAACCAGCGGTCCCGTATCCACCATCACCTCATTCACGATCCGAAGCCCTCAAGATGCTTCGGATTGGATGCCAGATCGCCCAGACCGCTGTGCCCCTTGCCGCACAGATCCGCACTGCGCTCATAGAGGCTGGGCGGAGTCTCCTTGGCCGCTGCCTGCAAGGTTGCCTCAAGCGCCTCGCGCAGCAATGCGGAACGACTGGTCCGTCTCGCGCGGGCCACTGCATCCATACGGGAAACCAGCTCGTCAGGAACCTTGAGTGAGATCGTTGTCATGGCCGAAAGGTATTACCAAATACGCAGATTGGCAATACCGAGTTCCATCCCACCACACAGGATACCTTTCCATCAATACCAACTCCTCATCACCACCGAGCCCTTCCCCCTCATCGAAGGCCTCCTGCAACTCTCCGAAAGCGGCCAACCCACCGTCTACACCACCTATCTTCCCCCGCTCCCCGGCATCACCACCGACCACACCACGAGCTCTCACGACTTCCACTAGGGAGAGCGATAGGGAGGGCGGACATTCCTGTCCGCCTCTTCTCTCAATACCCAAGGCCTTTCTTGTCTTCATTACCTTCTGTGAAAACTCTTCAGATAATCCAAATCCAATGTCATGACCGTAGATTTTTCTAGATGTACAAGATCGCCAACGCTCCGACCTTCAGCGCGTCATCTAAATGATTGCCTCCAGTTGTGAGCGTGGAACATTCCAATTTTAATTGTCGTTGGGGGGCAATTATAGTTGTCGCTGGACAATGGATCGAGCTGATCCACGCCTTGCAGAAGGAGAAGAAATCTTTCGGCGAGATGGGGATCGATTTGGAGGAGAAGTCCTTAACAGATAGAGCGGGTCGATGACCCGAAGCCCTTCGAAAAGAAGGCAGCGTTTTTGCACCTGAGCCAGTTCCGGGCGGGAGAGACCAAAGACATTGCTCAGTAAATCGACTTGTAGAAGCGGGTTTCTCTCCAGCGTGAGAATCCCAATCTGCCCATCTCCGGGAGACTCACTTTTTAAGAAATTGCTCCCATTCCCTTCTTCGACATACCGCATTGCCATCAAATCTACCCAAATATCACAATCTTTGGAGGTGAAAGGGCGATGCCGTTCCAGCGCGTCTTTTTCACCAAGGGAAGTGAGATACTCTGCCCAAAAGTTGACGGCTTGGCCGCCTTCTAGAAAGTATTCATGACCACTGGCAGTCAGGCCCACCAAGAACTCGAGATAGTCAGAAAGCGTGGTCGATCCCTCGTTCACTGACCAACCGCTTCTTTGAGATTAGAGAATTTTCCGTTCTTAAAAAAGTCAGGGGGAAAGATCGAGTTCTCCCGCTGCAAAACCGCAGGGTCCTCACCGGCTTCTAGGCGCTCAAGATCACGCTTCCGCGAGCCTGCTTTTTCAGCTGCCCGGGATTCTTGATCAAACTTTTCTGGTGAGGCCATGAGTCTTTCCTTGGACAAACCATAACAGGCTGATTTTAAGCTCGTTACGGGTTGGTGAAAGATGGTGGAGGCGAGAGGAGTTGAACCCTCATTTGGATGCATATTCTACCTTGTTTTTAGTGGGAATTTTGTAAAACACACGGATTTCACACGCTTTTGATTTCAAGGTCGAACCTATCGAGGCGGGGGGAGCGGTCTCGTCCGGCCATTTTTCCGTTCCTTGCTGGAACACACAAATAAGCGTGTGTTGGATCCCCAGCAAGAATCCCTTTTCCGGCCCAGATTGGCCAGTTTTTCGCCATTTCAAGAAATGGATGGAATTGGAGGTAATTGGAGGTAATTGGATGGATATGGGCGGATTTGGAGGTAACCTTTGGCATGCGCATTCCGCTTCCACCGGAGATTCAACCGACCAACGAGATCCTGACCTTGATCGCCGCCATCGACGAATTCAAGGGCGAGTAGCGTGGGCTTGGAGACATCGGGCCGGAGACCCTGCGTTCTCTTCGGCGCATCGCGACCATTGAAAGCGCCGGATCATCAACCCGTATCGAGGGCGCGAAGCTCAGCGATGGCGAGGTCGAGAAGCTCGTCGGCAACTTGGGAAAGGAATCATTTCAGTCTCGCGACGAACAGGAAGTCGCTGGCTATGCCTATGTGATGGAATCGATCCAGACCGTATGGCCGGATCTCCGTATCGCTGAGAGCATCCTGCTTCAACTGCATCGCGACCTGCTGCGATACAGCGACAAGGACGAGCGCCATTGAGGCCAGTGGAAGAACCTCGACAACGATGTGGCGGCCTTCGATGCGGATGGGAAGCAAGGCGGCATCGTCTTCGAAACGGCAACGCCATTCGAGACACCCATGCTGATGGAAAAACTCCTGGGCTGGCACGCGAAGGAGGAAGCTGACCCCATCCTGCACCCCCTGCTTCGAATCGCCGTGTTCAACGTCGTCTTCCTCGCCATCCATCCGTTCCAGGATGGCAATGGTCGGCTCTCGCGTATCCTGACAAATCTAATGTTGCTTCGTGCGGGATATACGTATGCATCCTACACCTCGCTCGAAAGTGTCATCGAGCACAACAAGGAGGCTTACTACCTCGCTCTGCGACGCACCCAGACATCTTTTCAGAAGGCCAGCGACTGGGAACCTTGGATCCTCTTCTTTCTGCGTGCGCTGCGATCCCAGATTGGACGCCTGCGAGATCGCCTGACTCCCCCCTCCGGAGCGCCGGAGAAGGTCGTCATTCCCGAAGATCTCTCACCCATGGCCGGCCGCTTGCTCTCTTTACTGAACGCCCGCGATACGCTTTCGGTCGGCGATGCTGCCGAAGCCATGGATGCCAACCGGAACACGCTGAAGGACAAGTTCACCGAGCTAGTCGACAACGGCTACGCAGAGCTTCGAGGAAAGGGACGCGGCGCTCATTACCGTCCCCTCAAAAAGTAGTCTTCGAAGTCGCCTTCAAGCCAAAGAGGACTCGATCACCCACCGTATCCTGAGCTTGGAGGCAAGCCCTGGACGGTTCGTTGCAGGAACGATGGCACAACGCTTGCCTCTGTTCCCACCAGGTCAGCCCGAAGTTCGATACCAATGATCATGAGAGCAAATGGGAAGAGCGAAAGCTGCTGGACGGGCAAGCCGAGATGCTCAACAAAGAAGGACCAATAATTTGCAGAACCCGATCAAACCTCGAATCACCCACAACGCCGTTTTTCAAAGCCTTCCCTGAGTTGCGAAACCTGACTGCAGCCCTAATTTTCTAGTCACCGAAAAAATGTTCTCAACCCTACAAATATGAGAGATCAAGCAAGCTTTGCTAGGTCGGCAGTGCGTTCACTGGGTTCCGGCGTAAAAACGGCTGCCTTGAGACCGCGATTAGGGGTAGGCGTTGTCGCTGGATATGGGCGCTGGTCTTCGTTGCTGAGAGCGGCGATGAAGTGGCCCGCTCTCCAGCGAAACCTAAAAACGCCCCAAGTGCTCTTGCTGTTTCCGGCGAGGCTCAGCATCGGAATACTCAACACGTTGATTTTGATCGCATCCTTGACGCTGAGTCTGCCGCGCGGGTCATTGATCAAGCTCGAGCCTATGGCACCAATGTGAGGCCTCTTGAGCCAGGAGCCAATCAGGAAGCAGCTTTCATTCCCGAGCCACGCAACCAAGTACCATCATTGGATTTTCTAGAAAAGAAGTTTGGGAGGCTGGGGAACGCTAACGAAGTTGGAGAGAAACTTGCTGAGTTCAATGCGGAGAAGAAAAGACCAGCGGATCTGGCGAATGAAGAACGCCTGATTGGAGGATCCGGTGGTGATCGTAGAGTTAAAGCAAGCCTCGCCGCGGTGGAGTAGTGAAATTGTAGTGAAATTGTCAGACAATTTGCAGAAAGCCACCTTCCCTCGCACCTTCCCTCGCGTGGCTCACGGCTGGCCAAGGTCCCCTCATGAACAAAAAGGATGCCGGGCGAGAATCAATCCCAGGTCACCATCTTGAAAGAGGAAGCCACTGCCGCTTCCGGTCTATCGCGCATCATTTCCGATCATCTCAAAGAACCCTGCAATTCGGCGCAGGGTTTCCAGGTAGCGGTATTCGATAAAGTGACGCAATGGCGTGGTATCCATCATGCTACTCTCCGACACCCGCTTTTCAAGAGACCTTTTCCCGACGACCTTCACGGTCCAAGACCTGTCCAAGAGTAGGGCGGTGTTTTATGAGAGCCGCTTGGAGCCAATCTCGTTTAAGTATTTCGACGGCGCAGATTTCAGCGGAGCGTCTACTGCGCTTACTGACGTTCTGCGCTGTGCAATGGAGTCTCTTTTTTCCGAATGTCACACCAAGTGGACCTTCGAAAAAAGGTGCGGAGCTGCACACCGCGCGCACTCCTTCCTCGCTGTCGAGGGTGCGCCGAGCTGTGAACTTGCATTGGATGAGTATGTTTTCTTTTTTCTCGCCCCATCCGAGAACCACGACGTCCGCCCCGTGGTCAGCACTTTGGGGTGTGAGGATGACGCGTTGCGATTCCTGTTCATAGAGAAGCGCAATGAGAGCCTCGAACATTTGCCAGGAAAGATGCAGTGCTCCTTCCAATGTAAGCGGCTCACTTGATTGTCGATTCCGATCACTGGTTTGGCCGAAGACTTCCGCTATAAGGTCTGGTGCTGATACAGAGTCCGGTGGGACCAGCCCAAGGGAGCTTTGCAGGGATCTCTTCTTTCTGAGGAGATTATCAAGGATCGAATCAAAAGAGGGGAACTCGCTGTGGCGCGAAGCGGGCAAATAAACGGTTACGGGTTTGTTTTGCCCGATACGGTAGGCTCGGTCTGTCGCCTGATCTTCTTTGGCTGGGTTCCAATGGCGCTCCAAATGGATCACGTGATTCGCTGCGACGATGTTCAGACCTGCACCAGCAGCGATGGGCGACAGCACGCAAAGACCGAAACCGGGGCGTTCGGAAAACGTTCTAATCAAGCCGAGGCGCGTTGTTGAAGGATCGCGGCGGGAGGTCGCCTTCGTATCTCCATTAATGATTGGAACTCCGATGCCGTAGATTATTTCGAGATGAGCGGAAAGTGCCTGCTGAAGGTCCTTTAACACACAGAAAATGAGAGTCTTTTCCCCTTGGGAACGGATCTCATCCAGCTTGTCAAGCAGCCAAGCCAACTTGCCGGAACGACAGAGAATTCGGCGGCACTCTGCCTCTGTTTTGCCTACCGGGAGGGATCCTCCACCGACGAGGTCCGGATGGAGTGAGATTTGGCGCAAGTGCCAGAGTGCCGCAAGATGGCGACCCTTCGCCGCCCCTTCATCACTGGGATCGCCATGATTCACCGCTCCGCGCGCTTCTGCATAGAGCAACTCTTGTTCAATGCTCATGGAACAAGCGACCGGGATGATACTTTTTCCCGGAAGTCCTTTCAACTCTTCCTCTTTGGTCCGTCGGAGCATCAGGCCACCAACGTGGGCGCGAAGCTCCCGTCCGATCTCTTGCATCCTATTTCGATCTCGGTTCATTGGGGCGATCCAACTTTTTCTGAAATCTGAGAAGGACCCTAGTGGACCGGGTTCGGCGGTGTCCAGTATGCACCAGAAATCGCCGAGGTGGTTCTCGACTGGAGTTCCGGTGAGTGTGATTCGGAACAATGCCCGGAGCGCTTTGGCCGCGATCGTTTGTTGTGCATTTGGGTTTTTAATATGCTGGGCCTCATCGAAGATCGCAGCTCCCCAGTTGGCCGCTGCGAAAGAAAACCGATAGTCCCGCAGGGTCTGATAGGTCGTGATGACGCAGGACCCAGGAAGGTCAAGACTGCGCTCGGTGTCGTCGCCAAAGCACAGTCCGAACTTGTTGACATGGCCCGGCTCGGCGACGTCAATAGCTCCAGGGCTGCGGCGGAAGCGATGAAGTTCAAAGTCTGGCTGCGCCATGACAATTCTGAGAAATGGCCCGTTTTGATCGCCGAAAGTCGCTTCAATTTCCGAGCACCAATTTTCCATTAGCGAGAGGGGAACCACGAATAGCATTGCTGGAGGTTCCGTACCGGTGACATCTCGCCAATGGCGAATCCACTCAGCAAGAGCGATGAGAGTGGTGAAGCTTTTGCCGAGGCCCATGTCATCTGCAAGCAAGGCACCGGCACCCCAAGCCTTTTGCTCGGGGATGATTTCTTTGTGTTTAAGAGCGCGCCTCGCATGACCGAGGAGCCAGCGAATCGCTTCTTCCTGATGTGGCATGGGTTTCCTCTGATAGCGGGAGAAATCAGGCTCGTAGGATTCTTCCGTGGGTTTGCCACTCTCGTCAAAAGCCCACCCGTAACCTAGTTCGGTATCGTTCGGGATGATCAGCGGATGTAGCACGCTCGGCTTGACTTCAGGCGGTGATTCGTCGGCACCGTCATCGGCTTTTTCATCGTGGTCACGCTCGGGATTTTTCTTTTCAGCCTCCGGCTTGGCTCCGAACCAATCCTCAGGATCGCCGTTGGCGGCGCCCATGTATCCGCCCTGCCATTCGCCGATGCCAATGACCCGAGGGCTGAATTCAAAAGAGACATCCGGGAAAACGTTTTCAGCCAGCCACCCTGCGGGGTCGTCCTCGTATTTATTCCGTTCCGATTTTGGAACCCTCGGGCGCTTCCTGACGGCACCTGCCAGCTCAGATTGTTCATCGTCTAGAAGAATAATCGTCTTTCCAACACGCACCACTTTGCGCGGGCTGCTGCCATCCAGCTGGGTTAGCCGCTGCTCCATTTCCTCCACGCTGATCGCGGGGAAGCCTCCCAGCGGCAAAGGGCAGAGAATCAGATCGCCGCTCGCAGGATCTTCGACAGCGTTCACTACGATTTCTTCTGCTCGAACGATGTCTGTGCCACTTTCTCTATAGGCTTCAAGATCAATCAGGCACCCTGAATCGTGAGCCTCCCGCAGGGATGCCAACAACGAGAGATTTGATATTTCATCCTTCGTTTTGTAGGTCTGCCACTCTTTGAAGGCTTGAAGTGAGGCGAATTGTGCGGTGGTTGGGAGATAGAAGATCCCTGCGGTTTCGAGAATAGGTCCCCGGAGTCGCCAGCTCCAGTCCACCCCAGCGAGAGGGTCTACCAAGCCGAGCCGTGCGACAAAACCTGGCAGGTTTGGTACGGACTCCGTCATCAATCTCATTCCACCTGGCCATGGTGCAGGGAGATCGAAAAGCTCACGGGTGGCGTCATCGATCCGCACTGCATCTTCCGTGGAGATAAAGACCCCACAATCCACATCCCGCACTTCCGCCTCGCCGCACTCAGCGAGCATTTGCATCCGGCGATAACCACGCTGTACGTTCGGCGGTGCTTTGAGGTTCTGCGCTTGTTGCCATAGTTTCGGGGAGTCGATTCGCACGGCGAGGCCGTCAGCATTTGCGGACCAGATGAAAACTGATTTGGATGAAAAAATCGCCATATTCGCTAGGATCCGATATTACTCCACTCAGGATGAAAAGTTCTCCGGAGTTTATTGTGAAAGTTCCGAACCCAGTCACCGCTATGGCGTATGAAAACTGGGCAATTAGAGGGGCTGATTCGTAGTTCATTATCTCTATACTCCGACCGCGATCTCTCCCAGAATCCTTTTACTGGGAAGGTACGATGGAATGCCCGGAGGCCATAGCTATGGGTTTCTTCTAATATGTAGATGTCATTTATGCAGTGAAGGGAGATGATACAAGCATCTTCGGTTGTCGATCTGAGGCTGGCGGTGTTCCACTTGTCGCGCATCTTGGTTGGGAGGGATTTCATGCACTGTTGATTCAGCACCAGACGGGCATCGCAGATCTTTCCGGAATTGAATAAATCCTGCAGAAACTCGCGCCGCTCCTCCCATTGGTGAACCGAAACAGTGCCATCCAAAAAATCGAAGAAAAACTGGAGCGAGAGTCCGATGATCCCTTGAATTGCGAGGTTTCGCTGCGATTGCGTTGCCCATCCCCACCACTTGGCATCTTCAGCGTTGTGCCTGCCCATCCGCGGATCGCAGCCAAGCCGGACGATCCAGTTGCGCCACCCATCTGGCCACTGACGGCGACCTTCACTTTCGACGCGTGTGATCAAAATACGTAAAGCCGCTTCTCCCAGCTTCAGAGAATCGATAGCCACCTTCTCTCTCTCATTTTCAATTTCGTCAAGAACTGTGGGTTCACTGCCATAGGAACAACGCTGGAGAGTTTCAAGGAGATAGACCTGCCGGAGTTTTTCAGAAAACTGGCCTTTCTCCGGGACACCGTGGCTTATCATCAGATCGGCGAGCGTCTCTCCCTCCGCAGCGCTCGCAGCGATTTGCTGCGGACCGTCTGATTGAAAAATAGTGTTCCGCACACGTACCCAGACCCCTGCATTTCTGCCTCGCTCGCTTTTCCCGCTATCGAAGGCTGAACGAAGCTGCCTTGCTAAGAACCTTAGTGCTGGGAGTTCGTCGAATCGTTGAAAAAAGAGCTGACTAGCCTGCCTGCGACGCGAGGGATTCCAGCGAGCGCCATCCGGCCCAAACATTTCGACCGCCAAATGATTGTCGAATGGCGGCAACCAGTCCTGCCCATAAGATTCGACGTAGAGACTGATGAGTAGCCGCTGCCACCCGACCTCCGTCGCTTGAATCTTTTTTATTTCTTTCAACGGATTTCTCGCATCTTGCAATCGCTGCCGCAGCCTTTCCTTCCGATTTTCAAAAAGAGGTGAGCCTTTACTTGTTCCCCAGCGTTCCTCGTTACGTTTTTTGATTCCATTGAGTGAGGTCAAGGGTCTTTTCAGAATCGAACCTCCGAGGCTGGGAGTGGAGACATTCAGCGTTGTTAGTTCAAGGCGCATTGTTTTCCGATTCTTTGAGTTTCCGGATCAATGCGTCCGTCTTCGATTTCATCGCTTTCAGGTCTCCTTGCAGGTCCTTCAATTGCTTCTTTTCCGATGCGGCAAGAGTGAATCGAATGTCGATGCGGCGATCCTCGGCTCGGTCTGGCTTCATTGTTGCGGCGATCTCGGGGGCATGGGTGGAGCGCGTCTCGGCATATCCGCTCACGGAAACCAGCGGGCGCGGACGTTGTTCCGGGTTCGTCGGTAAATTGTGGAGGTCTTTCATCCCAGAGAGTTCACCGGGTTTCAGGGTCCAAAAGTTCCAGAGGGAAATCGCCCGGTAAGTGCTGAGGCCCCAATTTCCCATCTCACGTGAGTTCTGCACGGCATCAGTGTGTCCTTCGATGAAAACAGTGTCGAGCATCCGGCGGTTGATCTCCTGCTCCAGCGCGTGGGACAATGCTTGTCCGATGGCTGTCGTATTTGCCTCGAAGGCGGGAGGAATATCGTATTTTCCCAGATCAAAGCTCAGTCCCTGTTCAGGAATACGCAGCACACTGCCGTTTTCCGCTACGATGACCTCGACTCCTCGCTCCTTGAGGTCATGTTGTATGCCTTCGAGCATCGCAGTTAGCGAACGCTCGCGCTGGCTTACTCCATCCAGTGCGCTGGAGATGCTCGTCTGAATGGTTTGGATCTCCTGCAGACTGCCGACGAGTTCCACCAGCGTAATTTTAATTTTATTCTGCTCACGGAGCAGCTCCTCCTTGCGCTTTTGTAGCTCAAGCATCGTGACAATGAGAGCCAAAATAAAGATCGCGAGTAGGCCCGCCATCAGATCGGAAAAGGAGAGAACGAAAGGGTTCTCCTCGTTAGCATTGGGCTTCTGGCGCTTGTTTCTTGAAAACATGGTTAGTTCGCGCGTTTGAAGTTGCTCACAGCCTCTTGTAGCTCCTCAAGACTTCCGTCGAGAGTTTGAACCTGAGTTTCATAGCTTTTCAAACACTCAGTGACCTCTTTGGTCCATTGGTTCATCAGATTCTGGGTCTGCCCTTCGATCTGATTTCCATAGGCCGCAATGATTTCCTGAACCCTGTCACGCATGGCGGCCAACCCCGTTTCTGCTCCTTTGATCCAGACTCGCTGTAGTTCGGTTACTTCTTTATAGGTAGACCCTATTCGAAAAGCCATCGACTTGCCGGAAAAATCGCAAACAGCGCAGGAAAAAAGTTTGGAAAAAGTGGATCCAAAGACTTGAAGAAAGTGTCACAACATGCTAGTGCTCAATCGCTTAA